>Ga0209515_10000779_pt1 | contig 55695 bp, 62 predicted proteins | sample Subgroupgradi54m_FD_187454 | JGI IMG/M metagenome (GOLD analysis project Ga0209515, IMG submission 187454) | Subsurface groundwater microbial communities from S. Glens Falls, New York, USA - GMW60B uncontaminated upgradient, 5.4 m (SPAdes)... ... | reverse complement strand
TTCAAGAAATAAGTAAGAAAAAATCTAAGTAGTGGGTTCTTCTGTACGCGTAGTAGCAGGAAGCGAAGTAGGCAGGTCTGGAATAGTCTGTCGTACCTGTCCTTCTAGTACTGCATGAGCTTCTTCGAGTATGGTTGTTGTATCTACATTTGTAGTATCTATTGCAATGTTTGCGTTTCCTTTGATAGATGCACCAGCCATGATCTCTCCTAGAATGTTTGAGAGATCCTGCATGGATGAATTGGCTTCTGGCATGAGACCTCCAAGCCCCACACTCAATCCTTTGATTATGGACATGCATGGGCTCAAAGTCACTACAACATCTCCAAGCTCGGAAATTGTGTTTAATCTGAGTTGAATTTGTTCCATGGCAAGTTTTGCACTAGTTACCATGTTATTCATTTTTCTAATCTCATGAAGTTCGGTGGCATAAGCTTGAGAATATGGCTGATTTTGGAGCTTTACTGCCTCAATTACCTTTTTAAAAATAAACTCATCTTTTTCTTTTAATTTATTTGAGATAGAATCAAGTTTTACTATTTGAAGCTGAAGTCTTTTTTGTGCTTCATCAATTTTTGGCTTGAGAGGAGTATCTGGTTTTACTTTGTCAATTACTTTCTGAGATAGGCTATCTTTCTGTTGGTTCCACTTATTAACAAAGTTCATGATTTGCTGACTGCATCTGATTAAAATTTAGGTTTTAAGGTTGCTTGTTCTTATCAAGTATGTAACTGCAGTAACAGTTGGGTATGGATACAATCAACAGGATTGATTTATAATGTTTCTAAATTCGAATTCTGAAACATTATTTTCAAATACTGTCAGCCAAAGGTAAATGTGAACATCTGAAAACCTGGTTTGGCTAATATTGTAAGTGTGTGTTGCCCTGCTTGATTTGCTGAAACAATGTTGTATAATCTATTTTCAGAAATATGGGCTGTTCCATTTTGAACATCATCTCCAGAATCTTGTGGTTTTATTGGGTTTCCATCTAGTAAAATTTGTAGTGTTGATTGATTTGCGGCTACTATGTGAACTGATTTTGCAGAATATGATAGTACGATTTTGCCATTATCTGATACAAGTTTCATACTGTCTGACAAGTTTTGCCATTTTCCTTCTAGATAATAATGATCACTGTTTTGTTGAGCTGGCAAAGAATAAGTTACTGTCTGACCTGGATTAAATCCTTCAGAATTTCCAAGATAATTTCTTCCTTGTGCAAAATCATATCCAAAGTAGAGTTCAGGAGTTTGAAAACTAGAAAACTGATGTTCTTGTATGTTCACTAGTGGTTGATCTGCTACAACATTTAATCCAAGATGTTGGCTTCGTTCATCTAAAAGTTGTTGTATTACTTTTTCAGTTTCATCATAATTTCCTTCGCCTATATGATCATGTCTTATGTATCCTTGATAATCTGTAATGTATTCTCTTGGCCAATATTGATTACCAAAGGCGGTCCATGTTTTGTGATCGTTATCAAGCACATTAGGATACTTAATCCCATATTTTTCCACTGCCATTTTTACATTATTGATATCTTTTTCAAATTCAAACTCTGGGGAATGTATGCCAATTATTAGTAATCCATTATCAGCATACTTTGCATTCCACGCATTAAGATATGGAAGCGTTCTGATACAGTTTATGCAACTATAAGTCCAAAAGTCATAAAGCACTACTTTGTTTTTCATGGCATTTTTAAGATCTTCTGGATTTGTGTTCACATAACCTGATATTCCAACTAGATCTGGTGCTTTCAAGTTGTGGCCCTCATTAATTGGTGGGAGTGTAGAAGGATTTATCGTGGTTTGAGTTACTTGGGGTTTATCATTAGTTGGCATGGTCAGATTTGTAGTTTGAATTTGAGGTGATGGAATTGGCGTAGATGTTGCTTTTGACATGTCTAATGAATTAAAATATGCGCCAATTCCTCCAACGGCAATAGCTACTATTACTACCACAATGATTGCGTTTTTAATTTCGGCTTTCATATTCTCATCCTAATAGTATGTTATTCAAAAGTGGAAAACTTGCAATGGCTGCTAGCTGATTTGTGAATACTAGAAATCCCAACAAAATTATGAAGCTGCCCATGATTATTGAATAATATTTTAGATGTTTACTCGTTGCTTTAATAACTCTTGTAAATCGTGAAAAGAATACCCCCATTAAGATAAACGGAATTCCTAATCCTAGTGAATATGCAAGTAATAAAGTAAATGCATGGCCTGGAGATGCTGCAGCTAACGTAAGTATGCTTCCCAAAATTGGTCCTATGCATGGAGTCCAACCAGTTGCAAATGCTAATCCAAAAAGAAATGACATGGGGTAACTAGCTTTTGTTCTATTTGGAAGAAACTTTTTTTCAAAATTAAGATTTTTTAGCTTGGTAGATAATAACATAAAAACACCAAATGCAATTATTATGATGCCTCCTACGTGATTAAATCCAGTAAGAATGCTTCCTGTAGTACTTGATAATACACTATTAAGAACAACTCCGACAACAGAAAATACAACTGAAAATCCAAGAACAAAGAAAATTGTATTAAGTATAATGTTTATTCGACTTGCAACTATATTGATAGTTCCATTATTTCTTTGAAGCTCAGTAAGTGTAGTTCCTGAAATGTATGCCAAAAAAGCAGGTATCATTGGCAATATACAAGGTGCAAGAAATGATCCTAGTCCTGCTACTGCAGCTATACCTATGGTAATGTCTGGCATGGCTTTGAATTTGCTGTTTTTTTATTAATATCTTGTTCCATATTCATACCAAATTGTAAATATTAGGTAGTTTTTACTCTACTGAAACTGTTACAAAAATACTAATTTACGTTCGGCTCATAGGCAAAGGAGCTTTATCGACAAAGAGTAAAAAGGATACGCCCCCTCCCGAAGCCAAAAATTCCCGACAACTACGTAATATGGAACGTTATTATCGGAAACACTTTTAGCTTTGGGTTTACCTCAAGTTTACCATGGTTAACCGTGTAGTTGCCACAAAACTAACTGAAGAAGAACATGATAGATTGTTGAACATATGTAATAGAGATGGTTGTACTCCTTCAACTATTATTAAAGAAGCAGTAATGTCAAGGATTGAAGCAGAAGAAGATGCCATAGCAGATGGTACTCATGATAGTTGCATAAATCAAAAGAAAAATGATGTTCCTCAAAGTGAACTTGCAAAATTTCTTGGAATAAAGAAATGATCCTTTACGCGTGAAAATCCTCACTACTAGATAATTACTAACGTTATGATTTGTTGGAGAATCGATGAGATAACAAGTTTGTAAGGGCATATAACATACTCACGGTATTAGTCCTCAAAGGAAACCACAAAACATGGAATCAGGACAGCGTATTGAAGAATCCAAATGGCACAGACCGCACCTGTACCTTACCATTCTAGCTATATACTTGCTTGTTCCCGTTGCAATTTGCATTTTCGGATCTAGTTATTTCTGGTATACACAGGCATTAGCATGCGAAAGTGATTATTATCATTGTGCTAATACTCCCGCATCTCTTCCCGGTCTTCAATTGTTATTACTACCTGCTAATGTTATAGGCCTCGTAGTTTTGGGTATCCCTTCAGTATTTGGCTCAGTTAATCTGTTACGAGGAAAGAAAAAAGGAAAATACTTCTCATTAGTTGCATTAATACTATTCAATTTAATTTCACTCTTCTTAATTCTGGTTGGAATCAATCAAATGGAACACAAAGACTTTTTGAAATATTTAACAATGAATCCGTTGTTTATTTCTTGGTTCGCTTCCAACTGCACTATGTTAGGCTTTTTGGCAAAGGGATGGACAATTAAATTAACAAACTAAATCTCATCTTTTCCAAAATAATTCATTGAAATTGGCATAGAATCATTCATAATTTTACCTGTTACCTTTCGGGACATGAAATTTAGGAACGGCGTTTCTTTTTTCTAGTTCTAGCATTATAGATAATTGCTGCTCCAATTAATATTCCAACAATCAAAGCCGTTATGACTATACCAAGTGAAATATCTGGTGAAATCATATTCAGATCTCATGTGTTGAAATCAAGTTAATTAAGGTTCTAAGGAATCTGTTTTTTGCTAGCATTCTGAATTAAGGTTCTGTAAAGTTATTGGGACATAGTTCTTCGTGTTAAGTTTCTGGGTGTATCTATAAGTTAATGTGTTTGAATATAATTTATTCAACGCTTCTTTCTATTCTTCTGCCTCCTTCATCTATAAAGAAGTAGACAGCATGACCATTAGTTTCAAAATGTGACCTGAAATTCACATCTAATTCTTCGAATGTATTTCCCCTTACTTGAAATTCACATACAATACAAGTTCCTCTCATTGCTCTAAGCATACGGTTTCATATGATGAACTTCTTATTATTTATCTTGAATCAGTTTCTTATTAGTCCATTTTTTACTTAGAATTTGTTTTCTATTAATTTATAAAATCCCAAACTTTTTTCCTGCAGACTCAAAGACGTCTAAAGACCTCTCAATATGTTCATGTGTAAGTAAAGCAGTGACAGAAAGCCGGATCCTGGCTGAACCTAGAGCTACTGTTGGATATCTGATTGGTTGTGCAAAAACCCCATTATCAAACAGGTATTTCCCAAACTCCATTGTTTTCTTCTCAGATCCTATGATAATTGGAATTATTTGGCTTGAAGAATTGAAAGTACATCCAATAGATTCTAGACCATTTTGTATCATTTTGACATTATTCCAGAGTTTCTTTCGATGTTTTTCTCGTTTTGATGAAAATCGTTTTAGTGCAAGATCTACTATAAAACTTGGCAATGCTGAAGTGTAAATGAACGGCCTGGAGGTATTTACTATAAGATCTATTATTTTATCTCTAGAAGCAACATATCCTCCAAAAGCTCCCAGGCCCTTGCTTAGACTGCTTACATAGACGTCGATCTTTTTTGCAACCCCAAACTTTTCCGCAGAGCCTTTTCCATCACGACCTGCTACAAAATCGCCATGTGCATCATCTAAGACAAGCAATGCTTCATTTTTTTCGGCAATCTCTGAAATCTTCTTTAGATCTGCAAAATCTCCATTCATACTAAAGATACCTTCTGTAATTATGAATTTTCGATCTGCTTTTTGTCGTATTTTTTTTCTGATATCTTCAGTATCGTTATGCTTGTAGACAGAAATTTTTGCATTTGATAGTCTACACGCCTCAATTATGCTTGCGTGGTTTAATTGGTCGCTAAGAATTAGATCACCTTTTCGCGCAAGTACTGGTATTGAGCCAAGGTTGGCCATATATCCAGTAGGAAATATGAGAGCAGATTCTTGGGATTTGTGATGTGCAAGTTTTTTTTCTAAAATACTAAAAGAAAAGTCATTTCCAGCAACAAGTCTTGAACTTGATTGCAATTGCATGTTTGAAATTTTACTGTTACCTAATCCGAGATAATCATTTGAACAGAGATTTATGAGCTTTTTTTTCTTAAATAAAATGTATGATCCTTGCACTCGATTCTCTTGTAGTTTTCTGTAAAGATTCCTTGTTTTTATTTTCTCAAGGGTTTCAGTTACAAAATCTAATTTATGTTTCAAGACCTATTCTTGAGATCATTTGCATGTCTTCTTGAGCTGTGTTTCCGCCGATGGTTAGATATCCGCCAGTTATGATTCCATTTGCACCTCCAAGAAGAACTTTTTCTTGTTCGTTTGCAAGATGCACTTCTCTACCACCTGCTATCTTTAGTATTGTTTTTGGCATCAAAAATCTAAAAACAGCTATGGTACGTAATATTTCTGAAAATGATAGTTTTGTTTGAAACTCAAGCGGTGTTCCATTTTGTGGCACTAGTATGTTAATTGGACATTCTTCTGGACTTAAATCTGACAAATCAATGCCAAGCTCAAGTCTTTGCATTCTGGATTCACCCATACCAATAATTCCTCCACAGCAAAGCTCCAGACCTACTTTTTTGATTATTTTATTTGTATCCATTCTTTCCTGATAAGTATGTGTAGTGCATATTTTTGAAAAGAAACTTCTTGCAGCTTCCAAATTATGGTTGTATCTTTTTACATGAAGTTCTTTGAGACGTATTGCCATTTCTTCATTAATGAAACCAAGAGAGCAGTTTACTTCTATTCCAACTTCAGAGTTTACTTTTTTGACTATTTCACATATTTGTTCAAAATCTTTTTCAGATGGTCCACGCCATGCACAGACAAGACAGAAGCTTTTTACACCGTTATCTTTTGCGAGTTTTGCATTTTCTACAATGGTCTCTGCTGGCAATAGATTGTAAGTATCAATGCCTGTTTTGTAAAATGCTGATTGTGAACAAAATGAACAATCCTCTGGACAAGTACCTTTTTTTGCATTGATTAGAGTTTCAACATCTATTACATTTCCATTAAACTTTCTTGTAATCTCATTTGCTGCATCTGATAAGAATTGTAGTGATTCATCTGAAATATTGATGAGTGATTTAGCTTCGTATGCAGTAATTTTTTGACTAGATAGGACCTTTTGCTTGCATTCCATAATGAATGCATATTCAGAATTCATAATCAGTGTTTTTTGTTCCATTAATTAAGATTATTGTAATTGTAAACCTCAAAATTCTAACTGGTTTACGCATTTTATCATGTATCTTGTTTACAATGAATACAAGAAAGTTACTTGATCATAATAGGACATATTTGTCCTTGTTAAGCTTTGTATTTTTGCCCACATTTGTCACAGATTATGAATTCTGATCTTGTTTTGTGCAGTTGTGGATCTCATTAACTTGTAAAATCTTTTTACAAATTGGACATGTACGGATCTGCGGCATGACTTGATCTATCATATAGATACGAACACACCATGTTAAAGTGTTATCTAACTGAAAACGATTAGTACGTCACACTTAATTATTTCCTCAATGCAGGTGTTTCATGGCATCTAAAAGACGATCAAGAAGAGCAAAGAGACGAGCTAAACCTGCGCCAACACACAGACAAATGATAAGACTTGGTGCAGCTCTAAACAGAGCTAGGAGAGCACATGATATGGTAAGACGAGAAGGAACCAGACTAAAGCTGTCTATCGTAGTACGCAATCGTAGAATAAGAGAGCTCGAAATGAAACTTAGACGAGCGCGAAGGAGATAGTTTTTTCAAATATCCTTCGTGACTTTTTTTATTATATCTATAGTGCCATCAAGTAAGAAATCAAGTTCTTTTACAGATATTGCAAGTGGTGGCACGAGCATTATGATGTGACTCAGTGTTCTCAAGTAAATTTTGTGTTTTTTAGCTTCAACAAAAATTTTTTGATGCACTTTTTTGTCTGGGCTAATTGGTGTTTTTTTATTTTTATTGCTTACTAGTTCAATTGCCATAAGCATACCTTTGTGTCGTACATCGCCTACAAGATTCAAGTTGGAAATCTCATTAATTCTCTTTTCAAATTGCCTTGTTTTAATTCTGATTTTTGAAATCAGGTTATTTTTCTTATACAATTCAAGGTTTGTAAGAGCAGTTGCACATGCAAGAGGGTTTCCGGTAAAAGTATGACCGTGAAAGAAATGCTTCATTTCTTTGTAGTTTCCTAGGTAAGAATCGTATATTTTTTGATTTGTCAATGTAGCTGCAAGTGGCAAATACCCTCCAGTCAGCATTTTTCCGTATGATACAATATCTGGAATACTTTTTTGAGCTTGGTATTCAATAAATGAACCTAATCTACCAAATCCTGTTGCTATTTCATCTAAAATAAAAAGCACATCGTGTTTTTTACATAATTGGCTTATTTTTTTCTGAAATTCTGGCGGGTAAATTATTACTCCTCCCGCAACTTGTGCGCCGCTTTCCATTACAAAAGCAGCCAGTTCATTATTTTTTTTAAATATGCTTTCTATTCTTTCAAGACAATATCTTTGATATTCATTAAAAGTAAAATTTTTTGGCATTCTATATTTGCGTGGTGTTGGTGTTTTAATTACGGGAAAAAGCAATTTTTTGAATTTCGAAAAAAATGATGGAACATATCCAATTGACATTGTGCCAATGGTATCTCCATGATATCCATTTTCTAATGTAACAAATTTTGTTTTATTTTTAATTCCAATATTTTGCCAATATTGAATAGCCATTTTTATTGCAATTTCCATTGCTGTTGAACCATCATCAGAGTAAAACACTTTGCTCATTCCAGGAGAGATGTTGACAAGTTTTTCTGCAAGTAATTCTGCTTGATCATTTGTAAGATTAAACAGAGAAGAATGTTGTAACTTTCGCGTTTGTTTTATCATTGCATTTACTAATTCCTTTTTAGAGTGGCCCCACACATTGCACCACATGCTTGCTACTCCATCAAGGAGTCTATTCCCTTTTGAATCTATAAGCCACATTCCCTTACCCTTTGTTATGACATCAAAATTTTTCCACTCGTTCATCTGTGTATAGGGATGCCATACAAAATTTTTAGAATTCAATTAGTGGAATTTCTAACTTTGGCAATAATAATGGTACGGTGAATTATTAAGTAACGGTGAGAACTCTCTTTTGTGAAGGCCTATTTTATAACAGGCACAGACACTGGGGTTGGAAAAACCTCAATCACAGCTGGACTTGCAGGCTCACTGCGTAAGATAGGCATGGATGTTGGTGTCATGAAACCTATTGCTACTGGGGTTCCGAACAAAACTGGATTCAAATCATCTGACGTTGCAAAACTTGTAGACGCTGCATCAATAAAAGACCCTGAAAATCTAATAAATCCTGTTTTTCTTCCACTCCAAACTTCTCCTTATGATGCAACAAAACTTTTGGAATTATCTATTGACATGCCATTAATTTTTGAACAATTTAAAAAATTACTTTCAATGCATAAAATATTACTAGTTGAAGGAATTGGAGGAATTATGACTCCAATTACAAAAAATTTCTTTGTAGCAGATCTCATAAAGGGAATGAACATTGAAACTATTATTGTAACAAGAGCAACAATTGGCACATTAAATCATACTGTCATGACATGTAAAATGTGCAAAGATTACGGCATTAAAATCCGCGGTCTTATCATAAATAATTTTGATGAAAAAGGAACACCTTCAGAAAAGAATGCGCCAAAGACACTCTATGAACTTACCAATGTTCCAATTTTAGGCACAGTTCCTTTTATCAAAGACTTGAATAAAATTGAGAAAATGGTTGAACATGTTAGCAAAAACGTTGATGTAAAATCTCTTATATCTTAAAAATTTTAAGTTTCGATTGTTTTCTGTTTGAAGTAAACCAAATAACATCGTTTATGATATTTGAAAAAGTTTCTTCGCTAGTGTTACCGACCTTGTATGTTTTTATTTCTAATGCCAATTCATTTTCTAGAACAAACCATATGTTTTCTTTGTGTGGCTGAATTTTTGTCAATTCAGTTACTTTTTTCATTATTAATTGAGGATCGTTAGTTTTTGGAAACGCAATTACAAGTGCATCTTGTGGAGATGAGGAAAGAGTTGAGATATTTGGAATGACTACATCCAAATCTACAGCATCAAATGAAGTTTTTCTTTGGCTTGGAATTAATGCTACTGTTAGTAAATAATGAACCAGTCCCTCAGCAAAAGAGACTATTTTCTCAGATTTTTCTCCCTCTATTGTTTCAAGCACAGGCATACATTCACTGCATATGGCTTTTATTGCCTCAGGGCTATCCCCCTGGGCAATATCTGAGACTATTTTATGCTCTTCATAGCTTGTGATGGCTTTGTAGAGGATTTCTTTAATCTCCATGCTGAGAACTTCGTGGCATATAATTAAAAGATGATCTCAAAATTAACCAACTATTCCCTTACCTAGAAATTTATTTGCCGAATTTTTTCTTTGTAAATTTAGTTAATCCAAGCTTTTTGAGTTCTTCTGATTCTTTAAGTACTGAATAGTGTTGTTTTTCTTTGTGCTTTCTGAGTTTTCGTTGAAGATCATTGAATTCAATAGCAAGTATTTTTAGAGCATATAGGCCTGCATTTGTAGCTTTATTTACTCCAACAGTTACTACCGGAGAACCTGTCGGCATCTCAGATATGGATAAAAGAGAATCCAATCCTCCAAACGCAGAGAACTTGAAGCGGTCAGAGCTGCCAGATTTGTCATTATACACCATTATGGGTACTCCTATTACTGGAATAATGGTATGTGATGCAATCATTCCTGGAAGATGCGCTGAACCGCCTGCTCCAGCAATTATTACTTTGAACCCATTTTTTTCAGCATGTTTTGCATAATCTAATAGCCTTGTTGGAGTTCGATGTGCTGAAACTATCTGGTCCTCGTGCTTTACTCCAAATTCATCTAAAACAGCAGCTGCTCCATGCATAACCTTGCTATCTGAACTTGAACCCATTATAATGCCTACTAAAGGTTTTTTTGAATAATTCATAAGATCAAACAACCTTTAATTTTAATAAACCCAGCGAATTGGATTGTTATTTTGTTAATTTTGAATCATCTATGATAATTAAAACATATATCATATTGTCATATATCTACTCACGTGGTCGAAATAAAAGCGGCAATTGAGATTAATGCTCCAGTAGACAAGGTTTGGGAAATTGTATCAGATTTGGATAACGATACAAAGTTCTGGACAGCCATTACATCAATAAGAAATTTTTCCAGTGAAAATAACGAAGTAAAACGTGAGGTTACGCTTGCCAAAACAAACAAATGTTTGCAAACAATTACTCTTTATCCAAAAGGAAAAATCCACACTGAATGGACGAAGGGAACAATCAAGGGTACAAAAGATATCATTCTTACCCCACGAAATAACACTACTTACCTAGAAGCTGTTTTAGATTATAAATTCACTGGAATGGCTGGCTTTATGTCAGGAAAAATTACAAAAGACGTTCAAAGTGAGACACAAAGAGCGGTTGAATTCATAAAAGAAAAAGCAGAAGGCGTGAATAAAAATCTAAAGATGGAAGATAGGAAACATTGGGCCGATATGTACGATTAAAAAGAGTAATTTCCTTTGTTTTAGTTGAATTAACAAATTTTTCAAATTTCAAACTTTTAAATTATCAGAAAAAGAAAATTGTGTATTCTTTATGCAACAAAACCCTCTTGAGGTAAGGCGAGCATTTGGGCTTCTTTTTATTGGTGTCTCAATAGCTGTTGGCGTCGCTGCCATTCTAAGCGAGATTACTTTTGCAAATAAATTTCCAACCTTGTATTATGTTATAATATGGTTTGGCAGTTTTGGAATTACATTTGGAATAATCTTTGGCATATTTCATCAAATAATTCCCTCAATTAGAGACAGAATGAAAAACAGTGTCAAGTGGTCAAGAAATGTCAAAGCTATCAATGGTTTGTGCTGGGCAGCACCATTTGCGGCAATAGGCTTGATTCCAAGTCTTTATCAATATCTCATATTGTTGGGAATTGGTTTGGGAAACCTTTCAACATACTTGTTTATGAGAAGATATAGTGGATTAGATAATCGTGAGCAAATTATTGTTGCATTAATATCTCTTCTGGCAATTCCTATAGCAATAGTAATTGATACCTCACAGTTAATCACAAGTCAAACTATCGCTGTGATAACCTCAAGAATTTTAATTTCAATTGCATATGGTGTAGGTGGAGTATATGCTTTGCTTGCAAAAAAATAAGTCATAATCAAAATTAGAGATAACTAGTTCAATAAATTTTTGTGAAAAAATCATGATAGTAGATTTTTCTACTGAAGAACTTGTTTACAGAATTTTATTTTATTCATAGTTTCTTCTGCTTTTTTTATTAGATTGTTGACGTCTCTTGTATCGTTTACATCTACGATATTTAGATGGCCCATCTTTCTTTGAGGTTTTGCCACATCTTTTTGATACGTTTTAAGGTATACCCCTTCCTGTTCTTCTATCTTTATCGGCTCGTATGGCCCTTCAAAGTCTTTAGGGCCCAAGATGTTACACATAACAGCATAGTGTAATAGATCAGTTTTGCCAAGCTCCAACCCAAGTATTGCCCTGAGGTGTTGTTCAAACTGTGAAGTTGCACTTGATTGCAAAGTGTGGTGACCAGAATTGTGTACCCTTGGAGCTATCTCGTTTACGAGTAGTTTGTCATCTTGTGTTAAAAACATCTCAATGGCAAAAACTCCTGCACCATGAAGTACATCCATTATTTCTTTTGCGATTCTTTCCGATTCTTCCAGTATTTTTTTACTTACCCTTGCAGGAGCTATTGTCATTTTAAGTATATTTTCCTCATGAATGTTTTCGACAAGTGGATATGTAGAAATCTGACCTTTTGTGTTTCTTGCAGCTATTACAGATACCTCCATCTTAAAATTGATAATCTTTTCAAGCATCATTGATTTTTCCTCAAATTTTTTATAGACCGTTGCGATGTGTTCTGGTCTTTCTATTTTAAAATTTCCTCTGCCATCATACGCATCTCTTCTAGTTTTGAGCATTATTGGATATCCAAATAATTTTATCTTTTCTTTAAGATCTGAAGGTGATTCAACTAGTGCAAAATCGGTAACAGGAAATCCGTTTTCTTGCAAGAATTTTTTTTGAACAAACTTGTCTTGAATTGTTCTAAGAGTAGCAGGTGATGGGTTTACTGTTACATCACGGTTTAACGATTCTAGAACTTCGCTGTTTCCTGATTCAATCTCATATGTTATGATATCTGATTGTAACGAGAGCTCAACTATCGCATTTTTATTCTTGTAATCAGCAACGACTTGTTTTGCTCCAACCTTTGCTGCAGGGCAATTTTTTGTGGGATCTAGTACTATCACATCTGAAATATATTCAGGCATTTTCTTTGCAGCCTCTGTTAGCATCATGCCAAGTTGACCGCCTCCTATTATGCCCAAAATTTTAGTCAACATCATGGCTCATTTGATGTTTTTAAAATAGTTACCTAGGAATTTTGTATTACATTTCCAATTTTATATTGATTTTATCGAATATAATCCAAAAATGGGAATTGTAATTTATAAAATGTCCTAGGCTTTAAATACAATTTTGTGAGATTTTTACTCATATGGACCCCCAAGCGAAAGTACGGACTGGCATTCCAGGATTTGATTCCATAGTTTCTGGAGGATTACGGGAAGGCATGACCATTGTTTTATCAGGTTCACCTGGCAGCGGGAAAACAACGTTTGGGATGCAATTCCTATATTCTGGCGCAAAAGATTTTGGTGAATCAGGTGTATTTGTCACTCTTACCCAAAGTCCATACGAAATAGTTAATGATTTTAAAACGTACGGGTGGGATATTGGGAAACTAGTTGATGAAGGAAAAATGTTGATCATAGATGCAAGACCATTTAAAATGGAAGAGGGTTTTATCGCACTTGATGAATCTCTTTATCGTGGAGAAACGCTACCTTTTATGCATTTGACACAATTAATTCAAAGCAGCCTAAAACGTGTTGATGCAAAGCGTCTTGTTATAGATTCGCTGACTGTACTTGATATGCAATACACTAACATGTTCTATGCAAGACTAGGGCTACAAGGAATGGTTCATTCTCTTCAAACCCAGCATTGCACATCGATTTTGATCTCAGAAAATACAGACACACCAAAAGTCCCTCCAGAATGGTATGTGGCATCTGGGATTGTATTACTACATCATGTGAGAAAAGAAGACACAATGGAAAGAACCCTGCAAGTAATCAAAATGCGTGGTGTTCGTCACAACGAACAAATTTTTCCTATAAAATTTAGCGAATCCGGTCTGCAAATCTTACATCCAAGATTGAGTCCGTAGAATTTACAGATGTATGTTTTTAGACTTGGACCATACGGAACTAAACAACATCTTCATCGAATAAATCATTGAAGCAGAGTCTGTCCATACGGCAGTTACGTGCTGGGTAGATTGGCTAGCGTTTTTTATAAAGAACAATAATTCATCATCATCTTTTGTTAGAAAACAGAGATTTTCTTGTATTGATTCTGGCATTTTTTTAACTTTAGTTCTATCAATGTCATCAAAAATATATATTGACTTTTCTGAAGAAGACGTTAGTAATTTGAGATCTATTTTAGAATTATCCAGCGGCTCAAAGAAACTTGAATGATAAAATTTCAAAAAGTCCTTCTCCGAGCCTAATGCCACAAACTCTTTTGTAGTATTGGCAATCATTTCTTTTATTTTACTATGTATTTGATTTGCTCCTTCTAACATTTGAAATTTGTCCTCTTTTTCCTCAGATGTTGTACTGAATTCTGGGATGGTATCCCACAATTCTACGATGCTTTTTTCTTGTCTTTCTAACATATTGACGCGTTCTTTTTCAGCGTTTACTAGTACCCATATGGCCTTGTTTAGCGGTGTGGCTGAAAATCTGATTGGATGTTGAAACGTAGCTGAAACAATTCCTTTATTTTGCAGTGTTGTCAAAAGATGATAAGTCTCAGTTCTTGGTAATTTCAATGATTTGCAGACTTCGGGCGCAGTCTTGGAACCATACTTTCCCAAAAAGATATAGACTTTGCTTTGGTTTGAAGTAAGCCCAAACTGGGAAAGATCTTCTTTTAATTTATCAAGTGATCCTCTATGTTCACTTAGATTGGAACCTTCAGAGGAATCGAAAATTGATTGTTGTATTTCTTCATCTTTCATAGTTATCTCCTATTCTCGATCTTTTTAATTCACTGGAATATATTGTTGGTAAGTCTATTAGTTTTGATCTGTTCTGGTTTTTAGCTGATCTGGTCATTGCTAATTTTCTAGAACTTTCGTTAAAATATATAAATTTATGCATAATGTTGACCATAAACATATTAATCTTTGATTTCAATTGGTTTCTCCGTCTCAACACTGAAGATCGCTTTGTATGAGAATTTTGTCTTGGGTACTAGTGATTTTATAAATGTCATCTCAAATGGCAATTCATTTTCCATAAAAATCATACAACCTAAATCCATCTTGAGGCCTTTTGAGACAAGGCTGTCAACTGACTCTTTTACTTTTTGAAGCTTTTCTATCATCAGTTTTGTATCTTCTAAAGCTTTGAAATAAAGTTCAAGTTCGCCCTTTAATCCAATTCCGTCATAAATGGAGATGGCATCAAAATTTAACCAGTTAGCTTTTTGGTCCTTCTTTTTTACGGTTTTTTTCTTTTTGGGGTCAGTTGGCCCATCTAGTTTTTCTTTTAGTTCTGCAAGTTCCTTAGGATTATCTGTTTGTGGATCTCTTAGCTTCTCTCCTATTAATTTTGAATACTCTTCTGATCTTTTTTTCAAGTCCTCAAGGCCTTTTTCTAGTGATAATTGAAAGTTGGTGATTGTATGAAAAGTCATTATTTTTTCTCTTTGCATACTAGCCTTCCACCTTTTCCATGTGTACCGTCGTGTCATTTACGATCATGTCTTCTGCATTTGAGGTTGGAAGATGTTTTAATTTCTTTGTACTTTCCCTTAAGAGCGCCATCTTTTTGTTCTTTATTACTCGATCTGTTTTTGCCATGGTTGTAATAGTGGGGATAGCGAATCGCAGAATATTTGATGTTTCGTCCAAGTTAAGCTGATCAAATCTTTTTGTTTCTGCTTTAAAATTAGGTTTTATAATAATTATATCAAGTGATGGAGTAAGTATTGCCCTTGTAGATTCTGGAAGATCTAAAAGAGAAGGGTGCAAGTCCACCGAAAACCCAAGAAAAGAAGTGATTATTTTTAAGGAATTATATAAATCATCTATAACGATAGATTCTTCCTTGTCTAGTTCGTATACCTGGACAGCTTCTTCCACAAGCTCCTCCATCGCTTTTACTGCTGCCGCTAAATTATCCTCTTTGGTGTTCCCTACCGATGCCATTTGAAAAAAGTGGTCTTTTTTGTATAAATAAGGTGTGTATGTCTGTAAAAATTACAAACTACAGATGTTAATTTTAGATATAGCGCCATAAAACAGAAGATATTCTATCTGTCTCATTTTTTAATTCGAAGATCTTGTGGTCGTGATTGATTGTGGTGGTCCAACTGTGTAAAAGGTGGATGGAGATACCTGATTATTGTATTCAGTAGCAATCAAGGTTGCTGAACGGGCTATAGTTGATATGCGTAATTCATCCACCAGGCCGGTATAAGGCTGCAATCCTCCGGAAATTGCTCCCATGTAAAAAGAATCTGGGCTGGCACTATCTGGAGTATGACTGGTGTAGTTTTGTTTAATCGCATCAATGTAAAGTTTAGCCTTTTGACTTGGCAGAGAAGGATCATAGGTATACGCAACATAATGCCATATGTTTGCTGGGGGCGGAGAGGTTGCTACCAACAAAGTGCCATCATTTCTCCAAACCGCTAAATTCGATGCCCGAAACCCTGCTTGCACTGAGGCAGTGACTCCTTGTTGCATGGAATAAATGTCTTGAGTGGTGCTTGGATTTGAAGAAACCTTGTACCAGAAGGATCCTGTTTGTGCAGCGTTAGTAGCTGGCATCCCAACGGGAAAGAGTGTATTACTAAGATAATTACTGCCACGATAATTCAAACTTCCGCCAATTTGTCCCTTTATTTGGTCAGATGCAAGCATGCTGTTAGGAGATAGATTATTAGCGTGAGAGGTACTATCATATATTAGTGGTGGAATAATCAATGAGGTAGAATTTTTTATTTCTACTGCAACTGCTGCCCAAGGACCACCACCATCTGTGCCATTGTTCCATGAAAAAATTGTATTTGTACCAACTGCTGTTAATGGGTTCGTATTCTTGCTTGAAGCTGATGCTATTTCGCCGGTACTAAATAAATCTGGTAATGTCATACTCCATTGTTGTGTCTGCGTAGAACTTTGCAAGACGCTAGTAGAGGGCTGAGCATTAAGTCCAGCAATATCTATAGCCCAGCCATATTTGAATTTATTTGTGAGAGTTATTGTAGTACAAGGATTGTCAGGTGGCGGGGTGCTACAATCTCCTGTAGTGGTAACGAAGGTTGGTATTGGGTTCGTTGTATCAACACCATATAGTGAATATGCGCCAATTCCCAAAGGTCCACCATTACCGGGAGCAGTTGCGACAATATTTGCAGTTCCAATAGGAGGGTTTACCATATCCCAAATTGCGACATCCGCGGTACCGGCACCTACATCTTTAATGTGATTAATTAGTTTTCCTCCATAGGTAACAGAGGTAACATTTCCATCATCTGCTGTTACTGCTACTAATAATAGTCTGTTTATGTTATTTACTACAACAACGTTAGGAAGAGTAAGTGATTTCCAAGCTTCTATTGAATTATCCGATGATGCTGTTGATACCGTACCAGCTAACGAAAGGGCGGGTACATAGGGAGCTCGAACTTCTATTGCGATCTCAACCCAGTTAGTAGATGGATTTGGAGTCCAGGTGAAAGTTGTAGGTGTGGCAGCTAACAACGGTCCTGCTTTGCTTGAACCTGACGTAATTGTCGAATCAGTAACACTCCATTCTTTTGTCTGTGTTGGAGTATTAAGCCCTCCACTGTTTGCTATTCCAGCTAGGTCTAAAACAATAGAACCAGTTTGACCATTTGTAATGATCACTGAAGGATTACCGATGTTTCCTGTTGCGGTTTTATAGTTTGGTATTGGAGCTGTTTGATCAGCACCAGAGATCGAATATGCCCCTATCACCATATTTTTTGATGCGGCAGATGATTTGACAGAAATTGTGGCTGCATTACATGTTGGGTTTAACAGATACCAAATTGATCCTGTTATACTATTATGTACAGATGCTGTTGTAACCATTGATAAAGGTTGGCTACCGTAGGTAACATTAGTAGCATTGACTTGATCTCCAGTTACCCCTACAACTAAAACTCTATACAATCCAGAGCCTACGGCAAAATTTTGCATATATGCATTGCTTGAACTATCTGTCGCAGTTGCCACAGATTGCACATTATCTAATTGAACTGGACTGGTGGAGGCATTTGGATTTTCTTTTAAATGATATACTGCCGCATATTTAGGATCCCATGTTCCTACAGGCGATTGAGCGGGGCAACCACCAGTATTTCCATAATACATGTAAATGACATTGTTGGGAGTATTATAGATGACAGGCATTCTCACCCATGCTACCAACGATCCTGTAGAAGCAGTGTAATTTTCTATGTCAGAATTTAACAGCGTCTTTCCATCGCAGGCAGTAAATACAATATCTTGGCCATCACCCCATGCATTGTTCTTGAGATCCCCGTCTGTCATGTTGATAAGAGCAGTAAAGTTGTTAAGTTGCCCCGCAACTTTGGCAGTGTTTATTGTTATTGCTTTGCGGTACTGCCAATTGCTATTAAACCATGGATTTATTGGGGCATATTTTGCTGCCCAAGTATTTCCTCTCGTTGATGTTATTGAAAGGGATAAAGGATCAGTAACACAGTGGTAGCCAACTGATACAGTGCAAGATGCGCCGGGAAGAATTCCGCAAAGGGATCCTTTCACATATAGTGGACTAGATATTGATCCTCCTGAGCCAGCTATTACTGTTTGGTTTGTTTTAATTACAGTATTAGTTAGGTTAGAAAGTGTTACATTTTGAATCGTGATAGGGATTAAACCAGTGTTAGTTAATGTGACGTTAAGTGATTGTGTTGAATTACGATAAACAAGGTTTTCTATGTTTAGACTTTCTTTCCTATTATCTGTGATAGTCGCAAACAACGTTGCCACGTCTTCTTTGAAAAACCTGAAATTACTTTTGTAATATGCAAGACTATATGTACCAATTATGCCCACAACTACAAGTATTATTAGTAAAGTAGTAACTGTGCTTAATCCAAGTCTTCTGTATTTGTGCCGGCTCATAGTAGAAAAATCATACAAAATTGGTTATTACACCTAGTATGTCATTGGATGATACAGATTCTTTGATAAAAAAAATTATTACCATGTGTTTTAAAGAGATATTTTGACCTCTTGTTACAATCAATTAACTTTATTTCAGGTTCTCGTAATTCTACGGGGTAATGTTGTGGGCGGTGTACCAGGCCTTGCTTGGATTAAATACTATATAATTTAGGCCCGAACCTGGTAGTGGTGGAAAATTACATGTTATGCCAAAACCCTGATTTGAACCTACAACGTAGTTGATAGTTTCTTCACCACATTGTACCGCAGCCAGGGGGTTAGTCACTGGAGTTACAGTAGTCGTGGAAATTACAGAATATTTGGTTACATTTGCATTTGGTATAAAAAATCGAGTGGTAATTCCATCAGGACACCAACCTTGTGGTGTTAGAAGGATTGGATCGATGGTACAGATCCCAATATCAAGATGTGAGTAAATTGCGGTTGGTGATGTGGTACTCGTACTGCTTTGACCCGTACTGCTTAAAACCATCGTATTAATTTTATCTGTCAAAAATGCTATAGTCTTTTCAATATCTGATTTCCATTTAGCGTCATCAACTTGGGTTGTTGACTCATCGTCATCATGGCATTTTGACTTATCGTCATCATTATTTTTACTTTGATCATTATTGCATTGATCATTATTGCTTTGATCATCATGTTTACTTTGATCATTATGTTTACTTTGATCATCATGTTTACTTTGATCATTATTATTATCTGCACTGGCTAAGGGAACAATCATCACCATAGCAAGTGCTAACGCGATTGTTGTTACTCCTAGAATTAATTTGCGTTTCAACGCTTATTTTGATACATATGTGTTAATAAGATTGGTCTGCCATTTTTGGAAATGCGTTCATATAATTTCTTTCAACGTGTTTAATTCCAATAAATTTTTTGTTTATCATAGTTTATTGCTATGTTCCTGTTTTTAGAATCCACTGGGGTTTTTGTATATTCAATGGTTCAAGAACAGATTGTAATGGAACAAAGCCAACAAATAGTACCATATTGATTTTAACAATTTTTATTATTTGAGACAAAATTTATTTAACCCAAACAGTTTCATAAGCAAAATTTGACGCAATTCCATTTTGAAGTGATGCTGTAATATAACATTTGTTAGTTGTACTCCCTGAAAAAGTAAGATACCATTTGAAAATAGCAGTGCTTCCGCTTGGCAGAGTGGGATATTGAGCTGGCAAAGGCCCAATCGTGGGTGTCAAAGTTGCGCCACCCGTACAAATGGCGGATGACAGAATTGGTTTTATGTTTGTTAACAAATTATTGCTTGTCAAGTTGTTTGTGACTTGATAAAGTAACGTTTCATTTACTGAAGCAAAATTAGTTTGTAGTGGGGAAATCGCAAGTTGCATGAAAAGTGGTTTTGTACCTGGTGAACCCATGTTAAATTGCAATGAATTGCCACGTGATGTTATGAGCTTTATATTATACCCATATGCTGGATTTGCGTAAACGGCAGGACTGGTTATCTGACCGATATTAATCAAGTTAGCTCCTGGAGCAACTAGTTTGTTAATACTGTAATAATTGGTCCAATCGGTAGCAGTGGTGTTTTGTATCCACATTCTTGTTATATTTATTGGAAGATATCCTGTATTTGTAACAGCAATGTTGAATTTGTTATTTGTAATGGTAACAGAGTATAATTGCATAGTCTCTTTTCCATTATCTATAGTCTGCTGATTTTTGGCAATAACGGACTTATTGTACTGATCTAAAGTGTTCATGCTGTATGTTATATAACCTATACTTGTTGCAAGCGCAATTAACGCAAAAACCATTCCGACAACAGTGCTTAGTCCTCTTCTTGACCTCATGGCCCTGTCACCCCAACCATAAAGATAGAACCACGCCCAGTTGTTATAGTAATGTTTTGAAGTTTACCACTTTTCCAATTCAAGTGACCTTCCCAGAAAAACTCTTTGCCTGGCAATAATGGTGCATTTGTAAACGTTTTAACAAGCCTTGTATCATTAACCTTTATTTGTGTAACATTAAGACCAATGTTGCCATAATTAGCTAGGGTGATGTTGATGCCAGGAGGATTAAGAGCAACATTACCGTGACAATTTGTCGTACAAAAAAAGACATTTTCTACTACTAGAAACTCGTTGAATCTATTTATATTACTTGAAGAAGTGGTAGAAAGCGATGTTTCATATGACCTAAGATTGCTATTGGACCATAAAACTAGGGTAGTTCCTAAAACAGCAACAGCACTAAGCATAAGCGCTGTGGCAACTACAGTGCTTAGACCCCGCTGGGTTTGTATCATGCGCTTCATATTAAAATTACATAGCCAAGTCGAGTATTATGGTAACGTATGTAACTAAATTGAACTAACACTAGGCTCTTGGGCTATAGGCTCTTGGGCTGCAGGCGGCTCTATCTCAATTTGCTCATTTGGTTGAACTTCAGCAACATTTGTTGGCTCATCTGTGCCTGTGTTAGTTGGAGGTTGGGCAACCTTGTCCTCCGTTGCAGGTTCGACAACCTTGTCTTCAGTTGGAGGGGATATGGCCTCCGACACTATTTGCTGTGACTGCGAAATCTTGCTGAGTTGATATGCAGGACATGGTATTTGCATACTTTTTGAAATTATATAGAAAAGAGGAAAAATCTCCTGATATATCATATTTACAACAAGAGGAATGTTTTTTTCATCGGGGCTAAGAAGTTTTGATGTCTCTGATTGATTTCCGTTGACTGTTGCTAATCCCTCCACCATTAGCTTTGTATTTGTAGGGTTGGAAAGAAGAGCAAATTTAAACTTTAATTTGACTTCCGTTTCAGTGTTTTCAAGCTCATCAAGGGCTGCTTCAATGTCATATTTTGTAAAAGAATTTTGTTCGCTTTTTAGCTTACTAAACAATAAGGAATTTATTTCAACTTTCGGATTCACAATATAATAAAAAAATATTGAGACTTAACAACCTGTATGTAGTTTTATAATACATATAACATGATTAAGTGTATACAGAGATATCATAAATTGTGACTATAGAAAGCGGATTAGAAAAAAAACTCAAAGAAACAAGTTCTTCTAGGATAAATAATGACAAGTTTTCACTTAATCTTAAGATATCCAAACTAAAACGAAATACACACGCACTTTCCAAAAATTACGATATCAAAAAATATCTTGATCCAACCAAATTTTCTTTTGCTGAACAATACCAAGAACTCATTCCTAAAGATACTCCTCCATACCTTGATAATGGAGAAAAGTATGTTGAAAGGATAGCAAGGGCACTTGCATTTTTCAAACAATGCTCACTTATTGGTCCAAGTGGCACGGGAAAGACTCACATCGTATATCTTGTTTGTGAACTTGCAGGCTTACCAATGTGGGAAATAAATTGTGGATTGCAAACATCTGTATTTGATCTTTTTGGCAGATATGTAGGTCTTGGGAAAGAAAATTGGATAGATGGTTTGATCACGTCATGGTGTAGACATGGCGGAATATTATATCTGGACGAAGCAAATATGATGAAACAAGATATTGCAACAAGGCTTAATCCACTTTTGGATCAAAGAGGCCACATGGTTCTAACAGAAAAAGATAACGAAATAATTCAACGCCACAAAGATGCGTATCTTATAATCAGTATGAACCCCGTATCATCCGAATTTGCTGGAACCAAACCAATAAACGCTGCACTGAGACGAAGAATGAGTGTTTGGCTAAACTTTGATTATATGAGTGTAGGTCAAAAAATTGATGAAAAAGAAATAGATCTTGTTGTAAGATTAACTGGGATTGATCATAAAAGTGCTGAAATAATAATTAAAGTTGGTGCTGAGCTAAGAAAACAATACAAAACAGGAGAGCTTCCATATGGACCATCAGTTGGTGATTTAATTAACTGGGCAAAAGTTGTCGCTGACGGCACAACGATAATGGTGGCTGCTGAGGAGACCATAATCACTCTTACTAGTGATGATATGGAAGTTCAGCATATAGTAAAAAAGATACTTCAAAAATTCCTTGATGTTAAATGAGCGAAAAAGAGCAGAATTTTTTTGAGTATGTATATGATCTATTCTACAAGTTTGCACAAACCAAACCAGAAGATGTTGGTCTTATATTATCTAGAAAAACACAATATCCTATCATAAAATTCATCCCAGAACTTGAGATGACAATTCCTTTACCAAGAAAGCAAGGTGAAAAGTATATTTTTGAGGGCATGGTTTTTGAAAATTCAGAAAATGGAAGAAAAAATCTATGGTGCCTTTTCTTGGCAACACTTTATCATCTGGCTGCACATGCGGGCAAATCTGGTTATTCTATCTATAATCAATGGAGACAAAACAGAACTGATGATTTTTGTTGGCGCATAATAGATTTTATTGAAGATACTATAGGAGAAAAATACATCTTATCTACAGAACCAGAAGTTTGGAAAAACATTGAGAATGTCAACTCTAAACTTTTGCACTTGCAAAAGATTCAAGATGAAACAAGTAAAAAAGCTCATAAAAATAAACCAAAGTCATATCCTTTAGATGATGTTGAGGCAAAAATTGAAAGTATCAAAAAAGAAATCATAAAGAAAAGTGGAGGTGATAGACACAAAGAAAATATTTTATCAATAGCAGATTTTCTATACAAAAATAGAGAGTTATTACCTAAAACAATTTTGCCCTACTGTGAACACCATGAATATGAACAAAAATTAAAATTTGAAATAAATTGTCCAGAGTTTGAACCACGTGACACTTTTGAGATAAAAATTGCAAACTTAGATGAGCTATGGCAAATAAATGAGCAAGCCAAAGACAGACTAATCAGAAGATTTAAAAAATATCTAAAGAAACTTAATTTTGATGCAGTAATTATCCCTTCTGGAAACTTGCATGCATACGCTGCATTAAGAATGAAAACAGCTCCATTGCTTAGAACAATTCGTCAACAAATAAGAACGATAACAAATATCACTGATAGCCCAAGAATAGATGAAATTGGATATGTGGACCTGCAAATGGCTATTCAAGCAATTGCGTCTGAAGGTCAATCCACTGATATTTTTGAACGTGATGAACGTCGAAGAGGTGAGGAAGCGTGGGTGATTCTAGTGGACAAAAGTGCAAGTATGGGTTTACGATTTGATTGGGTAAAAGAATTTACTGTATGTATGGCAGAATGTGCAAATGATCTCACTGGCAAACCTGATGCATGGGCATTATACAGTTTTGATAATAATTTTCAAATTCTAAAAGACTTTAAGGAAAGATATAACCAAGAGGTCAAGGCAAGAATTGGAGATATGAACGGTGGTGGGTTATCACTACTTCCTGATGCTATAGAATTGGCAAACAGAGTACTAAACGAGGATCCACGAGAGAAAAAATATCTTTTTATTATTACAGATGGACATCCTTCAGGATATGAACAAATTCACGAAATACTTGCCAAGATAGTAAAAAAATCAGAGATGTCAGACACAACATTAATTGCAATAGGAGTATCAAAAAAACGCACAGGAAATTTTAAAAATATTATAAAGGCTGCTAACTTGAGAACGCTAGTGAGCAAGTTTATCACTGCGTATAAAACCGTTGCCACTGCTGATGCGTAAGTTGAGAAAACATAATAGATAAGAATACTGAGAAATACCTTAACTTGGTAAGTGTGTCATCAGTAAGAACAAACAACAAAAGAGCGATCAGTGCCGTACTTACTACAATAATTATCTTGGTTGCTTCAATCGTTTTGGGAACAGCTGTTGTGGTATATAGTACAAGTCTTTTCCAGACAGGAGGAGCGCAACAAGCAATCCAAGTCCAAGGTGTCAAGGGATGGGTAAACGTGACTGCACAGAATGGAGTATATTACGCTTGGGGAGCAGCTGCTGTACGAAATAGTGGTGACAAGATTCTTTCAGTAGATACTATACAAATACGAGGAACTTCAGTACCATATACTAATTGGTTCGCTAATACGACTCAAACAACTGTAACTTCAGGATCAAACTTCCAATCTCAGTTTAACTTGACTAAGACGGATCAGAACGGCAACCCAATAGGCAGTGCAGCAAACGGCGGAGTTGTATCTCCTGCTGCTACTTGTACACAATCAACACGTGGCGTACTTCCATTTACTACATTTCTAATTGATGAAGATGGAGCAGGTACAAGTATTCCGCTTTGTTTTGTGCAGCAAACTGGTCCAATCTCTTTGAACCCAGGTGACGCAATGATCATATACTTTAAAGCACCATCCAGCATTTTTAAATCATTAGATTCTGGTTCAGTAGTTACTATAGGCATTTTTGCAGGCAAAGTAGGGGCACCACAAACGATCAGAATGTCCAACCCATAGTGAGACGTAAGACGCTGGAAAAAAGATGACTTTGAGACACATCCTTGGAAATTAAGTATAAAACTCATTTAAAAGATAACATAAAATCACAATCCACTCTCATGAGATGCGTTAAATACTTGCAATGAATTTTGAACAGTTCTGCGTTCTAGTATTAATATTGTAAGATAAATTATTCTTAAAGCGTATACGCCAAACCTAGTATTCTGATATGTAAGTCGAAAATACATACTAGACAAGATAACCAAGCAATACCGATCTTGGTAATATGTTCCCAATAAGAACAAAAAACAGGAGAGCTATCAGTGCCGTACTTACTACAATAATTATCTTGGTTGCTTCAATCGTTTTGGGAACAGGTGTTGTGGTATATAGTACAAGTCTTTTCCAGACAGGAGGACAGCAACAAGCAATTCAAGTCCAAGGTGTCAAGGGATGGGTAAACGCGACTGCACAGAATGGAGTATATTACGCTTGGGGAGCAGCTGCTGTACGAAATAGTGGTGACAAGATTCTTTCAGTAGATACTATACAAATACGAGGAGCTTCAGTACCATATATTAATTGGTTCGCTAATACGACTCAAACAACTGTAAATTCAGGATCAAACTTTCAATCTCAGTTTAACTTGACTAAGACGGATCAGAACGGCAACCCAATAGGCAGTGCAGCAAACGGCGGAGTTGTATCTCCTTCTAGTACTTGTAATCAATCAACACGTGGCGTACTTCCATTTACTACATTTCTAATTGATGAAGATGGAGCAGGTACAAGTATTCCGCTTTGTCTTGTGCAGCAAACTGGTCCAATCTCTTTGAACCCAGGTTCAGCAACGATCGTATACTTTAAAGTACCAGTCGGCGTTTTTAACAGTTTGGACTCTGGAGCGGTAACTACTGTCAGCATTTTCGCAGGCAAAGTAGGAGCACCACAATCGATTAGAATGGGTAACCCATAGTGACACGCAAGATACTTTCAACTTTCTTTTTTATATTTAATTATTAGAAATCGAACGTAAAATCATCAGATAGAAATTTTTAAACATTACACTTTAAATTTTGTTATTTCAGTAAGGGAATTAAAATCTCTCCGGAATGCTGAAAAATGAACATTATAACGAAAAGAACAAAATGGCTTTGAGACACATCCTTGGAAATTAAGTATAAAACTCGTTTAAAAGATAACATAAAATCACAATCCACTCTCATGAGATGCGTTAAATACTTGCAATGAATTTTGAACAGTTCTGCGTTCTAGTATTAATATTGTAAGATAAATTATTCTTAAAGCGTATACGCCAAACCTAGTATTCTGATATGTAAGTCGAAAATACATACTAGATAAGATAACCAAGTAATACCGATCTTGGTAATATGTTCCCATTAAGAACAAACAACAGAAGAGCAATCAGCGTGGTAATGACAACCATGATCATCTTGGTTGCATCCGTCGTTTTGGGAACAGGTGTTGTAATATATGGTACAAGCCTTTTCCAGACAGGAGGGCAGCAACAATCAATCGTAAGCCAAGGTATCAAGTTGTGGGTAAACTCTACTGTCCAGGGTTCAACAAATTATGCATGGGGAGCAGCAGCTATAAGAAATAACGGAGATGTGTTGGCTTCAGTAAACACGATACAAATACGAGGAGCTAGCGTACCATTTAATGCTTGGTTTGTAAATAGTACTCAATCGGTTATGAATTCGGGTACAAACTTCCAATCTCAGTTTAACTTGACTAAGACGGATCAGAACGGCAACCCAATAGGCAGTGCAGCAAACGGCGGAGTTGTATCTCCTGCTACTACTTGTACACAATCAACACGTGGCGTACTTCCATTTACTACGTTAGTAATTGATGAAGATGGAGCAGGTACAAGTATTCCACTATGTCTGAAACAAGCAAGTGGTCCGATTGCATTGAATCCAGGAGACAAAATGATTGTCTACTTCAAAATTCCGAACGGAGTCATGAGTCCAATTGATTCTGGTTCCGCAGTGACTATTAATCTGTATGCAGGTAACGTCGGTGGGCCAACAACAGTACAAGTCGGTAACCCGTAGGGGCGCTACAAAATGCCCAAACCCACTTTTTTGATATTTTTGGTGAATAGAAATTGAAGGACAAGAAATTAAAAAAAACACAAGAGATGGAAAGTTTTCTTTCCGGAGAATTCATTGATGAGAATCAAAGTCAGATTCCAAGCGGATATGAGATAATAAAAAAATATGAACTTCATCCCCCTTTTAGTTATGCTACTATTCTTTATGACCAAGAAAAGTCAAGCTATCTCTATTTTATCGATGAGATTAGACTTACTCATGAAGAAAAACAAATTTTTCAAACTCTATATCACCTTATAGAGCAAAGTCTAGAGTCTCCTGACGAGTCAAATGATAATTCCAATTTTAATGAGCACCTTGATAGGATATTAAAAGAAAACGAAAGGATGTTTCTTACACATTCTAGTGCTAGCATGGAAAAAGTAAAGTATTACCTAAAAAAAGACATCAGTGGATTTGGGCTCATCGATCCACTGATGCATGATATCAATATAGAAGACGTTAGCTGTAGCGGTATAAAAAAACCAATTTACATTTGGCACAGAGCTTATGACAGTATTCCAACAAACATTCAATTCGATTCTGAAGAAATTTTAAACTCATTTGTTTCAAGAATAGTTTTCAGGGCAGGAAAACACATCAGTTCTGCTTTTCCAATTTCTGACTTGGCATTGCAAGGAAATCACAGGATTTCAGTATTGTATCAAAAAGAGGTTACTCCTAAAGGAACAAGTTTTACAATAAGAAAGTTCAAAGAAGATCCATATACTGTAATTGATCTTATAAAATTTGGAACAATAAATCTCTCAATAACTGCTTATCTTTGGATGTTAGTAGAGGCAAAAATGTCATTTATAATAATAGGTCCGACTGGAAGCGGCAAGACAACCATACTTAATGCCGTAACGGGTCTTGTTAGTCCAGATTACAAGATTTTTTCAGTTGAGGATGTATCTGAAATAAACATAAATCATGAAAACTGGTTTACCTTGGTATCAAGAACTGGTTTTGGTCTAGCTGGAGAGGGAGAAATCGGTCTATATGATTTGATAAAGGCTGGAGTAAGGCATCGACCTGATTACATTGTAGTTGGAGAAATTAGAGGATCTGAAGCATATGTTATGTTTCAAGCTATGGCTACTGGACACGGAGGACTATGTACTATGCATGCAGACAGTTTAGAATCTGCAGCAAAGAGATTACAGCAAAAACCAATGGATATTCCTCCAGCGTATATCTCATTGATGAATTGTGCAATTGTTGTAAAACGAGTCAAAGAAAATTCTACGGGTCAAAGTAGTAGAAGGGCAATAACTGTATCTGAAGTCATTACTGCTAGTACATCAATGGCTGCATTTTCTTGGAATCCAAAATCTGACTCGTTTGACGATAATCTTCATGAGAGTATTATGTTAAAAAAAATTGCTGACTCTACAGGTCAGAGTTTAAATGAAGTTTTAGAAGAGCACCAAAAAAGAATTTCAATTTTGAAATGGATGACCGAACACGACATTCATGATTATAAAAAAGTAGCAGAAGTTATTGGTAAATATTATAGAGATCCTGCATCATTGATGCAAAAAATTGAATTGGGAGCTTAGAATTTAGATGCTTTCCTTAAAAAGTCTTAGTGACTCAGAGTATGAAAAAAAACAAGGCAAAAAAATCGACAGAGAACTTCCTTATTTTATCACTTTGATAACTTTGCTTGCTACAAGCGGCCTTGGTCCATATACTATATTAAAAAAGATTGTTGACATCAATCTGTTACCAACAATCAAGGGAGAAGCCTCGAAGATTATTAAAAGAATCGATATGCTTGGCATAGATCCACTTGTGGCTTTGAGCCAAGCAAAAGAGAGACCATCATCCAAAGCTCTTGGAGAATTCCTTGGGGGTTATGTATCAGCAATTCAGAGCGGAGGTAATGTTATCAGTTATTTGAAAAGTAAAATGTTTAGTTCATATGAAATGCTTGAAAATAGAGAAAAACAGTCAATAGAGAAGGTAAGCGGCATAGTCCACGCTTATCTAACCGCACAAATAGTCATACTAGCAGTTTTTATCCTAATAGCAGCTGTAGGTTCCAGTCCCTTGACTGTACTTATGGGAAATGGTGGTATACCCAATTCTGATCCTCCATACCAGCTATTAGCAATTCCTCCAGTTATGTCAATAGTATTTATGAAAATAGCCCAACATCTTAACAAAGCCAACATCAGGGAAGTTGAAGTAAAAAAGCTCATTCTATATGGTTTGCCAGCTATTTTAGCTGCCGTAGTTTTGATTTTTACTAATGTCTTTTATAGTCTACATATTAATGCCTACATTTTGGGTAGTGGCTTGGTCGCTGCTTCGATATGGCCAACTATAAGATTTAACAAAATGTATAAGGAAAATCTAGATGCAGAAACTTCAACACCACAAATTTTACGAGATATTACTGAAGCAAGAAAAGCAGGCATTGGACCAGAAAAATGCATTATTCATGCTTGTAAGAGAAAGGATTTTGATACATTCACCCCCATCGCAAATGGAATATCAAATAAATTAGAATGGGGTATACCACTAAATAATATTTTTGACACAATTCAAAATGAGATTAAGAATTTTCAAGTGTTAATTAGTTTTAGAATACTGTTTGAAATAATTTTTTCAGGAGGTGGAAACGTGAACACACTTGATACGTTGGCTGATACCAGCGAGAAAATTCATAATATTGAAAAAACTAAACGTGAAATGCTAAAGCCCTATATCATGGTAGGGTTTTTGTTAATTTCTATAACTGGGTTTACCACCATATTGACAATACAGTCATTTTCAGACATTAATGAACAAAAAAGTATTGGCCAAACAACCATGGGTCAAAAAGATAAAGTGAACCTTGGGCAAACAAATGCTTTCATAGAGCTTGTTTCAATCGCAATTATTTTACAAGCATGGCTTGCAGGTTTATTTATAGGCAGAATTACTAAAGGCGCTTTTTCTGGCGGATTCCTATTTTCAATATTGCTTACTATAATTACAATGATAACGATAATAACAGTACAATTTCACATAGTTAACCTTAGTAACATTATGAAATCACCGACCTAAGTATGTCATTTAGAAAGTCATACCGTCTCTTATATGATATTTTTTGATCTGAATATTGATTTGAGATTAGTATTGGGTGTAGTGTTACTTGGAATTATTGTATTTTCTACAGGTGTATACGGGCAAACTCCTAACGAATTTAGTTACAGATTTCTTCCAAATAAAATAATTGAGAACACCGATGTAGTTTTGCAGGTCTATACTAAAGACAATTTATCTGGTAATATTGACAATCTAATAGCTGTCTCATCCGATTCTTCCATAATTCAAATATCAAAAGTGGAAAAAAATCAAAATGATTTTGTTACTACTGTAAAGATTAAAGCATTGAATCATGGCACTGCCACAATTGCTCTTGCATCTCACGGCTTTGGATCTCAAGAAATACCTGTAACAGTTTATAGCGATAACAAAGCACCCACAAAACTTTTAATAAAAACAACTCCAAATACTTTCTCAACTATTGGAGCTGAAAAAGGATATGTTGCAGTTGAATTAGCAAATGATGCTGGTACTCCAATAAAAGCACGACAGGACACTAGTATTACACTAAGTACAACTGATAGTAATATTGTGAATTTACAAAATACAGAACTTTCTATAAAGACAGGAGAGTATTTTGCAATTGGACAATTTGAAGTAAAAAAGGATGGTGTTGCACAAATATCAGCATCTGCTTCGTCCATGGCAACTGTAAGTAATACCGTAACTGTTAGTACCACTGTGACACCAAAAACAATTCAATTGTACGTTTTTCCAAAAATTTTGAATAATCATCAAAATTCTTTTGGTTTTGTAATAGCTCAGCTTCAACAGGGTGGCATTCCAGTACTAGCAACAGAAGATATTACTTTGCCAGTAACAGTTACCAATGCAAGTGGTATACAAATGATAAATACAAGTGTTCAGAATCCAGCAATCTCTGCCAGTAATCCTATTGTAATTAAGAAAGGCTCCTACTGGGGATATACACAAGTTTCTGTAACTACTGGAACTAAAGGTACTTGGAATGTTGGACTTACAACAAAAGGTTATCTTCTTCCTTCAACTGTAAGTGTTACAACTGCCAATGGTCCACTGCTTGATGATCATACTGCAGTTTTAGATCTGTTGCCAGTCTTTGCTACTGGACAAAAAGAACTGATAGGAGTAATGCATTTAGAACAAGGAGGTACCCCCGTTTTGCCTAATGCTGATCTTCAAATCGAAGTAGATTCTTCAGATCTGAACACAATAGCAGTTGATAAAGTACAGATGAACAAAGGCGTTGGTGCAGCCCTAGTCTTCGGTAAAGTAGGAAATACAGTCCCAGTCATACCGCAGTTACACGTGATAACACTTGCTCCACCAAATATGCCACAAACATACTCTCCTGGAATAACAGTTCCAACTTCTAATTCCTTAAAACTTGTCGCAGATCCATTATTACCAGCTATACTAAAAGATAACGAGTTTCCACTTGCGTTATACATGACAAAAAGTGGAGCAATAGATTATTTCCCAGCAGACTTAAATTCATTCATTTCTTCTAAAGATGTTTTTCAAACAGAATCTAAAACACTTCACCAAGGAGAATCAATTGTGTTATTAAATTCACAATCGTTGAAAGAAGGTACTTCAGTTATTACTATTTCAGCTGGAGATTTTGCAACTAGTCTTTCTATGCAAAGTCTCTCTTCTAAACCTACAATGATATCAATGGATCATCCTGACAAAGTATTATCTAATTTAAAAAATACTTTTTCAATACAGCTTCTTGATAGCCAACAGAATCCAGTGTTTCTAGAAGATGATATGCAGTTTAAACTTGTTACAAGTGATCCAACAATAATGAATGTTCCTGATAGTGTTGTAATTAAAAAGGGAAATTATTATGCACTTTTTGATGTTGAAGCTCTCAAAACTGGGCAAACTGAACTTTCAGTTCTAACAAGTAATCTCCCATTGGCAAAATTTGATGTTGGGGTTACAAGCGTTCTACCAACTATAGGAATAACTTCAAACGATTATGTGAACCCAAACACCACTTTTGACGCTACTTTGACTGCACAATATAACAGTGCTCCTTTGAGTGGGTTGAAAGTAGATTGGATTGCAAAAGGAGCCACAATTCAGAGTATGGATTCTGTGACAGATAAAGACGGTAAAGCAAAGGTTAGATTGCTTTCTCAAGATCCAAACAAAATAGACATTGAAGCCACTGTCTCAGGAGGAATGTTCAGTACGTCCACTGTAGATAAACAGGTAACGGTAAATCAACCTTTAACAACACAAAATACATCTACTCAAAATACTTTAAACACAAACGGATTTAGTATATTTGGCATCAATCCATTGTTTATAGTTATTCCAGCTGGAGCTGCTGCAGGCGGCATAATTCTCAAAAAGAAAAACATGCTCAGTGGCATTACAGGAAAAATCAATCTTATGGAAAAAGTATCTGAAATAAAAGAACGGATAACAACATTACGTGAAAAATAGATTATTTTCTTTGAAACAATCCTACGTGATTCAAATTTTGTAAAAATGATCGTCCTATTTCGTGACGACTAATCATATACAAAGAAAAAAATCCCTCAAAGTAGGTACCTACATGCTCTGTTATGGAGAGATGAACCATACTCAGGCCTTCCAAAGTCAGAATTATAGATATACTTGTTAAAACTACAGAATAATAAATTCCATATTTACGACTTTGAGGATTATGTAATGATGCAAATAGTCTCATATTCTTCTTGTTTCATTTTGTAATATAAGATTGCTCTTCCATTTTTGGAAATATGAAATGTATGTAAAATTAAAAAAGATTATTAAGAAACTGACATAAATCGCATTTGACCTAATAATTATTTAATAACTGTAGTCATAACAAAATGTTACATACTCTATTATTCAACGGAGCTTCAAATATTTCAGGCATTGTGATAAATAATTTTGAGATCCCATAATTTATCTAGGAAATATGAGAAAATAACATGGCGGATTTAGTTTCTGGTATTCATAATCTGCAGATTTTCTCAGCTCTTGTGATGCTTGCTATTGCGTCTATCTGGGATGTTTGGAAGCGAGAAATTCATGACATTTTATGGATTGCCTTTGGAGTAGTTGCCATTTTATTAATTATATTTTCTCCAAGTCCATTTGAATCTCTAAAAGCAACTGGATTCTCCTTAATTGTTGCCCCTCTTGCCATAATCTTATGGAGAACAGGCCTCTTTGGAGGTGCAGATGCGTTAGGTTTGATAACCTTGGCAGCCTTAGCTCCTCAAGTAAGCTTATCTCAAGGTATTATTACTCCTTTTACCACTTTGACGAACGCCGCTATTTTTTCAATTACACCAATATTTGTAAACGTGATTCGTAATGTTGTGGCAATTTCCTCCCATAAAAATATTTTCGATGGATTTGAAGAAACTAAATTAAAAAAGACATTAGCAATATTTTTCGGCTATCGTGCTAGAAATCCAAAATATAGTTTCCCAATTGAAAAAAGGGAGGGAGATTTGAGAAAGCTTGATTTTTCATTTCGGCATGCAGAAAATGCTCAGTTTTGTACGACTTCTGATACTTGGGTAACTCCTGGCATACCATACATGTTATACATAACAGCCGGATTTGTATTTCAACTATTATTTGGTGATATTATTTTTAACATAATAAGCAACAGTAGGGGATAATAAAATATTATTTATCCATAATAACTTTATATGATTCGGCAGATAGAAATTTAAAACATTAATCATAAGACTGTATTTTCATACAAATTAGCTAGGATCAAATTCTACTGAGAATGATACATCTCCAGTTGAGGTGGCGGTACTAGGTTGTATCCCCAAAGCTATTGTATCGCCACTAAGAACACTGACTGAATCTATCAAGTCAGAACATGTCGCTGGTGCTAAATTACTTGTGGCACAAGTCAATCCAGTTGCCACGCCATTTTTGTATAATGTAAAAGTAACAATAGTTGCACCTGTTGCTTTATTCACATTGAGATTTTTGAATGTGCCAGCGATTGGTATGATCATGCTCTTTAGAGTATAACTTGTACTTGGACCGTGATCACCAAAGAATCTCAGATAGTTCTGTGCTGTACTTGCAATTGCGCCAGTGAATCCGCCCCCCATGATGGTTTTTACGGGTAGACTGCCCGGAATTGCATTAATAGTGACATTTCTAGAAACAACATTTCCAAGATAACCATTTTGAAGTGATGCTGTAAAATTTATTCCTTGACCACTATTTCCTGTGACGGTATATGCCCACTTGTAGTATGCCGTATCACCTTTAGCAAGAAGTGGATAAATTGTTGGTTCTGGACCTGACAGGCGGGTTGCAGAGGCACCAGGTGGAACTATTATGGAAAGATTTGGTGCAAGGTTGGTTAATGCGCCATTATTTGACATGTTATTTGTAACCGCAAAAAGTAATGTAGTGGAAAATCCAGTTGAAACTTTCTCAGGCAACACAAAGAGCTGTAAAATGATTGGTTTTTGACTTGCCGAATTTACCAAAAACTCTTTTGTGTTACCACGATCTGTAACCAGACTAATATCATATGCCTGTGTAGGTAATGCCGCCAGATTGAGGTTCTGCCCTATCTTAGTAAGAGTTTGCCCAGGGGATACAGCTTGATTTATGCTGAATTTTGTAGTAGACCATGTAGGATCTGTTTTATTTTGGATCCACAACCTTGTAATGTTAAGAGGAAGTTGCCCAGTATTTTGAACGGTAATATTGAATTTGTTGTTGTCTCTTGTCACACTGGTAATCTCAAATGCTTCATGGTCTCGGTTTCTATCGTCTTGACTTTTTGTAATGATCGTCTGGCCAATTTTATCTATTTGGTTCATACTGTAGACTACATATGTTGCTGCTGATGTGAAGACTATAATGAAAAAAATACTTCCAATCACTGAGCTTAATCCTTTTCTATTTTTTATAGCAATCCCCCCATCATGAGTAATTCAAATTTCATTTTGTAATCACTACTTTGTGTTGGTAAAAATACAAGTGACAACACCTTTGGGTACGGTCACTGATATCTGGTCAGAGCTTGGCAACGAGTATCCATTATCACAATGCCTATCAATTAGTGTCCAACCACTTGGAACAAGTTCTCTTATGGTATACTTGCCTGGATCAACAAAAAACGCACTTGTGCTTCCGCCACCATTACTTTCAAGTTTGATTGAAGTAGTTATTCTCATATCAGAAGAAACTGTATGACGCTCAGCATAGAAGAAATCAAAATCGTAACTATTTCCACGTATAAGTCCAAGATTGTCCAAGTTTACTGAGGCTGATGCAGCAGAATGTACTCCACCAAGATCGATGACAAGTTTGTGGTTAATGAAAACCCATACATCATCATCTCCTGTGAAAGAAAATGTTTCTCCCCCTTGATAGGTGAACGAGTTATGTATCTCATAGGTAAAACCATAATTATGAGGCCATCCAGTTTGATTGTAACCGCTATTACCAAATAATTGGTTGTCTATGGGAAAGAAGCTGGAATTGTTATATAACCAAGTAGTTGGAATCGTTGGTTGTTTAATAAGAGTAATGCTCAAATTTTTCTTGATGTTTACACCTGGGGTGTCATGGTACCATTGATTAAATCTAACAAAGCCATGATTAAAAGGAGAGTTAGTTGAATTGTTGTATACGGGTTCACCATCAGCACCGAGGGTTGATAGAACAATGCCAGGGTAAAGGTTAAAAGGGCACGGGCATACCATTTCGAAATCTGGATCACCGTTCTTGGTTGGGATTTTATCCCCCGTACCGTTGAAATCACGAATTGTACCAGTTAGCACAAGGTTTCCATTTGGATCTAGATTGGCATTAGCAATATAGCCTGTTGTTGGAATACTAAATGTTCCTAGATCACCATTGAAGCTAAAGTTGCCATTGCCCAACTTTGATATTTTCTTGACAATTAGTATTCCATCTGTTGGTGCCACCAAATGCATTCTAAAAATTGAACCTCTATTAGTAGTTACATAGAGGTCAATAGGATCTCCACGCCAGTAATATCCAATCGCCTTAGTGTATATATCACCAGGTAGAATTCCACCATCAGTAATTGATGTGACTTGATGATTTAGGCCCTCAATTTTTACCTGTGTAACATTTAGACCTACAGTTCCCGTATTTTTCAAAGCTATGTTAAGTTTTTGTCCTGAAGTGGTATACCAAAAATGTTCTAGTATCAAGGATTCTTTAATTTGATTAATTATACTTGCATTCTGAGAACCTAAAGCTTGCTCCCGTGCACTAAGATTGCTCTGAGACCAAGATACAGTAGTGGCACCCATAACGGCAACAGCTGAGAGCATGATTGCGGTAGTAACAACACTAGCTATTCCTCTTCTATAGTGATTTCGGTAACTTGCACTATATTTCAGATGAGCTGTTAACCTAACAAAAATGGTATTTGTTATCGTTAACAAATCTTGTTTTTTCATTAGGGTGATGCCTGGGTTGTAAATATCGAACCTCTTGCAGTAGTAATTAGAATGTTGATAGGAATGTTATTACTATAGCTATAAGGAATTTGTATTGATCCAGTTTTTTTTGATAAAATTGCTTGATTGCTAAATTGAAATTGTTTACTTGTAGTTGAAGTACTAAATTGTATCTGTGTAACATTTAGACCAATATTGCCATTATTAGTCATGGTAATGTTTACAAATTTCTGTGGGTTGATTCCAAACCAAATTTTTTCTATTGCCAGATTCTCATTAATTCTATTAACACTAGTTGTAGTTGATGATGCGACAACCATCTCATTTGCTGAAAAATTGGATTTGCCCCAAACAACAACACCGCTACCCATTATAGCGATTGCTGTAAGCATTATTGCGGTAGTAACTATAGTAGCTAAACCTGACCTAGAATATTTGCCTATTTTCCTCATAGGATGAAATTATCATTAGTGAGGTAATGTGCAATCGCATGTATCCTAGGATAACATACTTATTTCCAATAATGGAAATAAGACCTCTAAGGATAGAGTTGGTCTATATCTTAATTAACAAATTACAAAATCATTTTTTCGACAATCGATACAAATACATTTTGTACTGGTTTAATAAATTATGATATTAATAAATTGTTAGAATTATTTGTACAAATCTTATTGTAATTTACTTTAAGTGATGAATTTAATTTTTTAATTTTGCTTTTTTTGATAGGTAAAATTTTTTAAGATCCAATTAAATCGGACGCATAAAACCATTTTCTAATTTATTTTTTTCTTCAAATCTAGAAAAGATTTCTTCAGTTTTATTGATCATTGCATCTGTTATCTTTGTTATCCATTCATCGTTTTGCTTTTCAAACTTTGTTATATCCTCTTCAGTTTTATTGATCATCGCATCAGTTATCTTTGTTATTTGGGTACTATTCATCTGCTCAAACTTCGTCATCATTTTTGTAATATCGGAAATTTTGAGAGACGAATCTTCTATGTTTGACTTTTTGCCTTGTCCTAATTCATAGGGATTGCCTTCTGTCTCAACTACCTGCATGAGACTTGTTATGTTGCGTTTTTATTGTATACTTGCGTGTATGTAATGAATACATACTGATTTCCATTTTTGGGAATATGTAGAGAAAATGACTATTTTAAGTCATTTTAACTTTATCAGATTGTATATAATTCAGGATAATATTCAACGCATTATTCTTGTTCATTTGTATTGTTAACAACAAAATGTTTTCTTTGTTTCATGATCATATTTTGTACTAATTGGCATAGTTACATCGCAACTGTTGTTTTAAACGATTTTCTGATCTTTATAATTCCTAGTATTGCAATGATTATTCCTACTGCTAGAACAGCTCCAAATTCTCTTACTGCTCTATTTGGTAGATCTCCCCCCTGCATGCCAAGAATTATTGAAGTACCAGTTATGATTAATGCACCCCCTATTATAATTAAAATTCCGATCTTTTGTGATGGTTCCTTTCTTGTAATAAAAAACGATACGATAAGCATGGCGGATGGAATAATTCCAAAGATGGATCCTCTGACAGATGGGTTCATTTGAAGAAAGCCAGTCTTTTTGTTATCATTAATGTTTCCAACATTATGCCCAGTAACCATGACGTCTGCGCCATATGCCACAAGCATAGATATTGATATCAAAGACATTATTATTGCGGTCTTTAACGCCATAGCTTTCTTGCTCTGTTTACAATTAATAAACCTATGAAACTTCATATTATCAGATCTTGCCTTTTGACCCAAGTTGCCTTGACAAAAAAGTTTAACTTACAAATGTTTTAATTGTAAAAAACTTAGCAACTATCTGTGAAAGCTCTTATTTTATCAGGTGGGGCAGGAAAAAGACTAAAACCTATGACGGATTATGTGCCAAAACCACTCGTTCCATTAAATAATATCACCATAATAGAATGGCAGATAAGGTATTTCAAAAAATTTGGAATAAATGAATTTGTTATTTGTGCAGGGTACAAGAGTGATCAAATAATAAATTATCTTAAACCAAAAAAAATGGGAGTAAAAATAGACTATTCAATTGAAAAAACAACGCTTGGTACAGGCGGGGCAATAAGAAATGCACGTAATTTTATTGATAGTGAAAGCTTTTTTGTAATAAATGGCGATGTGATAACAAATCTTGATCCAAGACAGTTAAAGGAAAATCCAAATTCCATTGCAGTAATTCCTCTTAGGACATCGTTTGGAATAGTAAATCTGGCAAAAGATAGAGTTAAGAGGTTTGAAGAAAAACCTGAAATCTCAGATTACTGGATGAATGCTGGCATTTATTACTTGTCTGATAAAGTCTTAAAGTATCTACCAAAAAAGGGAAATATTGAAAACACTACTTTCCCCATCCTTGCGACAAAAGGATCACTTTTTGCAGTTAAATATAAAAAAGCTTTTTGGTATTCTATAGATTCACACAAAGATATCGAACAATGTACAAACGAAATGAAATTGCTAGACTATGAGAATTTTATATTCAAAAAATGAGATACCATGAGAATTGCCTATAGCCTAGGGTCATTATTATCTGTAGATGAAATACTAGAATGTTCTAAAATTTTATCCAAATACAATCCCGATTCTGTTTGGATTCCTGAAACATGGGGGATGGAAGAGATATCAATGCTGACAGCAGTATCTCAGATTGTCAAAAATTCTAAAATTGGTTCGTCAATAATCAATATCTATTCTAGGACTCCATCTCTTATTGCAATGGGTGCAGCTACTCTTGACACACTTTCAAACGGACGATTAATACTCGGATTGGGAACAAGTAGTGAACCAATCATACAAGAATGGCATGGTCTTAAGTTTAGCCAACCAGTTCAAAGAATGCGTGAATATGTGGAGATAATTCGATTGATAATTTCAGGAAATAAAGTAAATTACAATGGAAAATTATTTCATATAAAAAATTTTACATTATTAATCAAACCGCCAAGAAAAAAGATTCCAATTTACTTGGCTGCGATAAATCAGAAAATGGTTGAATTAACATGGGATGTTGCCGACGGAGTTATATTCTACCTAAGGCCGATTTCTGAACTTCGTGACACAATACAAAAAATGCAATCAAAAAGAAAAATTGATGTCTCCAGTCAATTCATTACCTGTATGTCGGAAGATGAAGACCAGGCCATAGAACGAGCAAAAAAGACACTGGCATTTTATGTATCAGTAGGAAAAATTTACAGAGAATTTTTAGCAAAAAATGGATTTGCAAAGGAAATCCATGACATATATGACGAATACAAAAAATCAGGATTGCGTACAAATTACAAACTAGTTTCTAACAATTTGCTTGATTCGCTTACTATATACGGTACCCCTGAAGATTGCAAGAAAAAACTAGGCAAGTTCGTAAAAACAGGGGTTTCATTGCCAATAATACAGTTTAATCCCATAGGTGAAGTTACGAAATCCTTTAAACTGCTAGTATCTACGCTATCAGGTAGTAAAAATTGAAAAGAGTAGCCATAGGAGGATTTGGACTCACAAAATTCAACAAAGATAATATTTCTATAGAATCACTGATGTTATCATCTGTAAAATCGCTTTTTGATAACAACCCAAATTTAATTCAAAAAGATGTAGATGTTGTTCTTACCTCTACCAATGACAACAGCAAATACTTGGCAAACATAGTATCTGAGCTTGCCGGAATATCGCCAAAAATATCACACTCTGTTGAGAGTTTATGTAACTCTGGTGCAAATAGCGTGGTTTCTGCATTTTCGTATATATCTTCAGGTTTAGCAGACGTTGCCCTGGTAGTTGGAGCAGAAAAATTTGACAATCCAGGTCTAGTTTTAGAATGTGACATATCACGAGGTCAATACAAACATCCTGTCTATTGGTCATCTATGTTTACAAGATCCCATATGAGAAAATATGGGACTACGATGGAAGATTTGGCTATCGTTTCGGCTAAAAACCACAAAAATGCATTAGCAAATCCGTATGCGTATTTTGATAAAGCGTATTCTGTTGATGAAATCATGCAATCAAAAAATATTACTGAAGATGTACGCGTTTTAGATTGCTCTTTTCCATGTAACGGTTCTGCAGCAGTATTGCTTGCATCTGAAGAGATTATAAAAAAATTCACGGATTGTCCGGTATGGATAACTGGTGTTGGTCAAAAAACAATCTCAGCAGGTTTTACAAAAAATGATGATCTTACTAGCATGAAATCTACACAACATGCTGCTAATGATGCTTATGCCATGTCAAAAAAAGAACCCAAAGACATCGATGTTGCTGAAGTACATGATGCTTTTAGCATATGTGAGATTATGGAGGTGGAAGACCTATGCTTTACTCAAAAAGGTAATGGAAACCAATTTGTTAAAAACATGTATGAAACGCAAGATAAGAAAATTAACCCCAGGGGTGGATTGATAGGATCTGGTCATCCTTTGGGCGCTACAGGGATAGCCCAGATTGTAGAGATCAGTCAACAGCTTCAAAATAAAGCAGAAAAACGTCAAGTCGAAGGGGCCAAAGTAGGTCTAGTTCAAAACATGTCAGCAGCTGCTACTTCTTCAACCGTGCTCATTTTTGAATCATGAATCAATTTGAAAATGAATTAAAAAACGATAAATTCATCTGTAGTGAATGCCCAAAATGTAATAAGCTTGTTTGGCCTCCAAGCAATTTTTGCAGTGGTTGTTTTGGCGATGTATTATGGAGGCAAGTATCTAGAAATGGAAAACTAATAGAATTCTCAAAGAAGGATAATACAATTTTTTGTATAGCAGAATTTGAAAACATGATTCGGATTATGGGAGAATTAGAAATAGGATCAAAGAAACCCCAGATTGGACAAGATCTTGAGCTAGTAAGATGCAATTATGACGGAAAAGAAAATTTCTTTTTTCAATTAAAATAAAATACCAATTTGTAATTAATTTACTCTAAAAATTGGCAATAGATTTTAAATTAAATTAATTTTCTAGTTTGTTGTCAAACAGGTTTTTGGGATCGCTGATTTTTGCTTTCTTCTTGAATATTTGAATGTGACTATAAATGCCAAAAGAAAACAAGATGTATGACCATACGAATAAAATGTCAATCGGGTGACCAGTATAATACGAATTATCTAATGTAAAATATTGAAATCCCGTGTCGGCTATTACTTCAAATAAAATTCCAATTAATAACAGAGTCCACAGAAAGTTTACTTCTCCTCTGAAAAATAAAACAATTCCAATCATTGCTGGAATAAGAACAATAGCATCAGCAACCGGATAAATTGCGCCTAACATAATTGCAAATTTACTTTCTGATGAATTATTACCCAAAGTCATATATAAATTTGGAATTAAAACTGATATAGCTATTATCAAAGTCAAAATTATCATCTTTTTTGAAATTAATTTTTTGAATGGTTTTAGATATTGTATTGAAAACAAAAATAAAAACGGGTATCCTAAAAGATAAAATGCGTCAGCAGATGATGGGAATGGATTTTGATGATATACAAATTCATAAATCACCCACATGGTCTCTGCAATAAACCATGAAATTGCAATGCCTAAAAATAGTAACCACGCCTTTCCATGATTTCCAGTACTTCGAAATCTTGTTGAGATTATGATTGATAGAGTTACAAGTATTCCAGCCACTGTAATGTATGTAAAATCTGTTACCATTTTAACAACTTCTTTTCCAAAAAATGTTGCAACAAGTATTCCTAATCCTGCTATCATAAGACATAAGAATAGTGATTTTTGTTCTGGTAACTTTTCTAAATTATTTTGCAAGTTTACTCACTTATCGCACAAATAAATATTTCTATAGGCTTTTCCATTAGCTTATCATCTAATTCTATTTTTATCGCTTCTACAATAGTGATGTATGAATCACCAAAGATTTTTTTTAGAACTTTGTTTAGGTATTCTGGATGTTCATAACAATCAGGCAAATAGCAGTTGTATTCTCTTGATAATTGTTTGACTACTTTTTCATAAACCGGCTTGCCAATTTTGAGTAATGTTCTTTCAACAGAAAGACTAACTAATGCTTTTCTTAACTGTTCTTTATCGAGATTCATGTTTTTGGCCCTTTTTATTGTTCAATGTGTCTCGAATTTGACCAGATGTAACTAAATAACAGTTTCATCGTATAAATCATTGATGTCGAATCAGTCCACATTGCCACCACACTTTGTGGTGATTCACTCACATTTTTCATAAATAGAAGTAATTCATTGTCATCTTTTATAATTAAGCAGAGATTTTCCTTGATCTTGTTTGGCATCTTCTTGACACTATTTATCAATTTTTTATCAAAAATATAGGTTGTTTTTTTAGTTGATGCGGTGATCAGTTTTGCTTCAATTTTTGAGTCTATGATTAATTCAAAAAAACCAGAATGATAGAATTTCATAAAATCTTTTTCTGTTCCTAAAATTAGAATTTCGTTTTTTGTGTTTGTAATCATTTCATTTATTTTTCCAGTTAGTTGATTTGTTCCTTGGAGCATTTGGAATTTACCTTCCTTGGAAGCATTTTGGTCAATCTTAAAATTTGGAATAGCATTCCAAAGATCAACTAGGCCTTTTTCTTGATTCTCTAAGGTTTTAACTCGTTCTTTTTCAGTATTTATCAACACGCCTATTGCTTTGTCAAGTGGTAATGCTGAAAATTTAATTGGATGTTCGAATGTTGCAGAAACAATCCCCTTGTTTTGAAGATGTGTGAGAAGATGGTATGTTTCAGTTCTTGGTACCTTTAGCGTTTTGCTTACCTGAGTTGCTGTGCTCGGACCGTATTTTTCTAAAAATAAAAAGACCTTTGATTGATTCGCGGTTAATCCGAATTGAGATAATTCATTTTTCAATTTTTCTAGCAATGTCTCATAATCATATGACTTTGACTCTATAGCGGGACCTAATCCAGAAAAATTAGCCATATCACTTGTCATTTTAATAACAGACTGATCGGGCAGATCATCTTTAGTTGTCTGCATGTCTTATAGAATTACAGACAGAAAATTGAATAAAAATGTCGTATATTTCTTGTTTATTCTCTTATTTCTTCTGCCATTCGTACAACTGCGTCTGTAATCTTGGAAAATTGTTCACGAGTCTCTTTATCCATGCTGTCATTAGAACTCATTTTGATAATTTTCATCATTGTTTTTATTATGGATGATGGTTCTAATCCAGCATATCCTGTTGAAACTTCAGTAACTAATTTGTTTCGTTGTGGAACCTCATATTGTTTTTGTGTAATGTTTGGTCTTTGCATTGTTATTTATGATGTAGATTAATTTAGATAAAAGGTTGCTCTGCCAAAAATGGCAATGTTGTTACTAGATATGTAGTATTAAGTAATAAAAAAAAACTACAATTATACTATAAGATAAAATTTTAAGGGTTTTTGATTGATGATGTGGTATATTGCAAGTAATTTTTGGTTGCCTTTTTAATAAAAAATATTTAAAATTAAATAATTTTTTGATGCTTGCATACCAAAACAAGCTAAACTTGATGCATTAGAGTATGCTGATCAAACTATCAATATAAGATAATCAAAACATCTCCAATAGTTGTAATATAATTCCAATTAACAGAACGAGCCAGGCTATGCTTAAAACACCTTGTCTAAACACTTTGACACCAAATAATGTAACCTGAGAGAATTGTCAAAGATAATATTACGTAAATTAAACTGGTGTAAAATTCAAAGTTAGCGTCCACATGTTTCTGAAGTGATAATACGGAATAAATTGACGTACTTATAATTGGAATGGCTGCAGCCCAGACTTAGTAAAATGACTAATTTTTGGCTTGAAGAACCTAATATTCAATATCAAACGAGCTAGAACAAGAGGATAAAACGCATAAAAGAGAATATCGACATCGGTAAAACTTGTATATCATATCCCAGACATCATAAACTCCAAAAACTGTTTTGTCAAGACAGTTCATTGCCAACCCTAATGCTAAAACAAGATACGCTTTTCCAAAAACACGTAATCACCAAATTTTTTAGCTACAATAAATGATGCAATTGGAGAAATTAATGGTTAATAACAGAAATGACATTAAGTGAAAAGCATTCCGGGTTTGGAAAAGAAAATTACAAATATATTTGAAAAGAAATAATTATTCATACAATTAATAATAAGATTTTTGGGTTAATTGGGCATTGAAGATTTTCAGGTACTATTTCAGGTTTATCGGAGTCCTTTTTCCAATGTAATACAGAGTAATCATCTACATTGTACTACTTGAATTATAGAGCTCTTTTCTATTGACTCTTTTGCAAGAAGAACTTTGACAACAACCTTGTTCTTTTCTATGTTGATTGTTACATTATCAAATACTGATTTGTACTTGTTTACCTTTTTTCCATCATGTGTAGTCACATGACCTTGAACAATTAACATCCCATTATCAATTAAGGAATTGACTTTTCTATAACCTGAAGTTTGCGGTATTTGTGCAACTTCTAGAATTTCTGAAATAATTCTAGGTTCGTCTAAAACAGAGTTCATGATGTTTTTCTTATCTTCATCTCCAAATGATTCTAAAATTAATTTGGCAAGAGAAGGATCTTCAATTGCGACCCAGTTTGGATCTTGGGGTTTTGTTTCTTCCAATGTGACAATATTTTCCAAGAATTGTTTTTCAAGACCTTCTGCGCCTCCACCAAAAAATTCTCTTAAAACACTGTCTAGTTTAGTAAAATCCTCTATAGATTGTGTAAGGTTTATTCCATATTTCTCAAAGAGTCTTTCTTCAACTTTTTGTAATGTTTTTTTACCTAAATTTTCCTTAATTGTTGAATCCAATGATTTTGCAATCAGCGTGTCTAATCCTGACATGATACCAAGTACTACGATAAGGGGATTATAATTCACTAGTATGTCTCATGACAATATGACAATACTTATTTACCGTAAAGCGTTTCCCAAATTTGGAAATGAGTAAGATTATTCTAGAGGAAGGCAGAATACGAGATTTGCCATATAGAAAACGACTAGACGCATGTAGCTTCATGGGCAATGATTTGAATGAAGAAACTACCATAAAAGAAGGTAAACATGGTAAGGGCGCTTTCGCGGGGAAAAGTTTCAAAAAAGATCAAATCATATGTAAGCTTGTAGGATCACTGCATCGCAGAAATGAGATGCCGGAAAAAGACAACAAAAAAACAGTAAGATTCATTCAGATAGGAAGGAAGATCTATCTCCATGTAGCTGGAAATGGCGATTATCTTAACCACTCTTGTAGTCCTAATGCAGGACTTGTAATTAAAGGAAAAAGTGTACACCTGCAGGCAATCAAGAACATTAAATGCGGTGAAGAAGTCACCTTTGATTACTCTACAACAATGAATGAAGATGAGTACGAACTTAAATGCAATTGTGGTAGCTCAAACTGCAGAAAAGTAATTAGTGATTTTAAATACCTACCAAATGATATTCAAGAGAAATATTTTCAACTTGGCATAGTTCCTGATTATGTTTTCAGAAATGGAATGAAAAAGAAAAATTGTGCACTATGATGTAATTCCCGCCTATTATCAGGAACATGGATAGAATCACGAATAAAATCTGATTGCTTTCATAGTTTTTTAGATAGCCATAACTAACATTCACTGTTATTGTTTTACTACTGAGGTTTTTGATAGTAACAAGATAATCACCTTTAGAATCAGGCACAAATGTCAGGGGGGATTTTGCACTGCCCATATTATGGAACACTATTCCATATGTACTTTCGACTTGAATGTCAAATGCAACTGTGGAATCTGAAGCAGATATTAATAGAGAAACAGGTTTTAAATTATCACTGTATAAGGGAGTTGAAAAAAATTCTTGTCCGCCTAGCTGTGTTCGCTGTAATAATGTTCCCTTTTCAACAAATCCGGGGGACAGAAAGTCATCCGCCGAGAAGTTTAGAAATATCAGAAATCCAATTGCACTCATTACGATACCAGCAATTAAGGTGTAATTTCGTACTCGAATCGTGGTTGCCAAACATTTAGCTTGAGTTATTTTCATGTAATATAGAGAGGTAAGTATTAGGGAGTTACAGACTTGTGATAGTTAATAGACGTTTTTTAGATTACTTTCTTGTGTTTGTAGAGCGCGTATGCCATAACCAAGAAGCCAGCAGACCATAGGAGATTTACTGGATGCTGTACCGTATACAGATTGAAAACATCCAGGTATGAATACCAAACATCACCAACAGTTAACAAAACTATACCTAATGCCAACACTAGCCAAGGAACACCTAGAATTCCCTGACGAAATACTGCAGCTCCAAGAATGGCTGCTGAGAGGATAACAGTACTGCCTATAATGTAAGCCAATCCCAAGTAGAATGTAGTGTCCGCCGCTTGTTCTTTCCCATATTGTACGAAGGCATAAACCACAGTTACAACGATGGGCATCAAGATTACAAACAATTTTGTTGTTTTCTTAATTGTAGGCTTAAAGAAAGAGATGTTTTTTGCCAAGTGATAAAATATTAACGGATAGAATGATAACGAAGCCCAATCCGAAATAGAGGGGCTAGGAATCTGACTTTGTTGTTCTAATACGTAGTAGATTCCTTCGCCAAGTACATTCAATATCATACCAAATGCAAGTGCAAGATATGATTTTCCAAATATTTCAGAATTCCAATATCGTTTTGCTATAAAGAAGCTAGCTATTGCAGCAATAAATGCAGTCACTGAATAAATAAATGATGCAAGGAAAGTAACTGTGTGATCATCTGGACTCTTGAACGTATACAGATAAAATTGAAATGTCACAACAACCACTACTATTATACCAAAAATTCTATAATCTATTTTTTCTTCTAGCTTATCGGGAACTACTGGTTCTTTTTTTATTTTTTTATGTAACTTAAACATGTCCGTTAATCATGCACTGACTAAATGCGTTGCACTATTACCAAAGAATTCCCTAAGAAAAGAATCGAACTTTGTGAAATCCTGTAAGGTTTGAGAAATGGGAATCCCGTGTTTTTCAAAGATTCGATTTTCTATCTTTTCATAAGTTTGTTTACCTATGTTCTCATTTATAGTCAACTCAATTGATTTAGCAATGAGGGTATCTAGGCCCGACATATCATCTGCAATCCTTGCTAGGTCAATAAAATGAGGTGTATGTATCATATTATAACAACATTAATTAGCGATCACTCTCATTTCCATTTGTGGGAATAACGTGTCTGCAATCCAATTCTCAAATATAAAGTCCAGGTTGAAAACCCTACAAGTAGGATATATCCTCATAATCATATCTGCCTTTTTTACGGGAATTATTCATTCGTTAACTAAACCCCTCCTATCAATTACAAGCCCCAGCGGAATAGAGTTGAACCCTTTGGTTTTTGTAGCTATTATTTACTTAATTAATGGAGCATTCTTCAGCCCAATAAGAAAAGATGGCCCCCCGTTACACAGGATAAGAAGGAAAGATCTTTTCATAATCACTACAATAGGAATAGCCGAAGTATCAGGATTAGTAGCATACTTCTTCGGTCTAAAGTATACTACAGCAGTAAATGCATCAATTCTAACTAATAGTGAGATAGTATTTGCAGTACTCATAGCCTTAATAGTTTTCAGAGAGCGGCTTCATAAGAAGGAATTCTTTCCCTTCTCTGCAATCATCGTTGGAATATTCATTCTACCTGTGTCTTACGAACTGATTCAGTCGAAGTTAACATTAACCAACATGTTGTACGGAAATCTCCTAATCCTGCTTGCCTGTGCATTTTGCGCCATAGACATTACACTATGCAGATATGTATCAGGCATTGACCCGAAAAGGATCACACAGTTGGTTTCCTTTGTAGGAGCTGGGTTTACCCTTTCCTTGATAGTGATATTTCAGATCCCCTTCAATGTGGACCCAAAACAATTGCCAAGCATCGTCCTTCTTGGCTTTTTTGGTACGGGAATGGCCACTTTTCTATTTTTGATGGCATTAAAGGCAATAGGAACAACTAGAACAGTTTTACTTTATTCTACCAATTTTGCTTTTGGCGTAGGTTTAGCCATGCTATTTTTGAAGGAATCCATCACTGTGATAAATCTAACGTCGATCGCATTAGCATCTATTGGGATTTACTTGCTACGGAATAGATTAGTGGGAGTTAAGAATTCCATAACTCCTGATATAGAAAAGACCACACAATTTAATGGATTATGTGAGTCTTGCACTCATCAAAGTTGTTGCACTTCCTTTGCCTCGCCCATTCTGTTTCCCACAGATATCGAAAGGTTGAAATCCATAGGAAAAGACGGTGAGAAGTACACAAAAGATGTCATCATAGGTGGAAAGAAGGTCATGACCCTTAGAAAAAAGCCAAATTCTAACCTCTGCACCTTCTTTGATGAGAAAAACAAAACGTGTTCGATATACAATAATAGACCATTTGATTGCATGATGTATCCCTTTGACATATTTCGGATAAATGGAAAGTATCATTGGGTGGTGTATTCGTGTAATCCTCAGAGTAATTGGCAGTGGTCTGAAGAATATCTAAAGATGTTAGAAAACAGTCCCCAGTTTATCGAGGTTGCTAAAAATATTGATATCTTTGCTAATCTTGATGAAATTAACAATTTGAAAGTATTAGATGAATTACCCTATGTGGTAATACGGGAAGTTGATTTGAATAAATTAGTAAATCAGATTTGAAATTTCACAATGTTGATCGTAAAACACAAAGTGTAATTTTAACATGATAGATTGTTTAACAATTCCATGTGATTGTCATTGCCATAACTAATGGTAGTTTATAATTCATTAATGAATTAACTAGGTATACCAAAGAAAATTTTGAATTAGAAAAGCTACAAAATTTATGGAAATTTTAGAGTTGATTTTTCTAGGTATAATATAGGAACATAAAGTGACATTCCATCTCTGCCTATTTTATCAACAAAGCTAAATTCCCCTGTTAGCCTCTTCAATTCAATAAACTTCTTACTTGGTTTTTCTTTTGATATCGTATAGTGAACTGTATTGCTTCCTACACCGCCCGTTTGAATGAACAAAATCTCTTGATTATTGTAATTAATATAATACAACAATGGAATTGCGCCTAATACTGACTGCGCCGAATATAAAATCACCTTTAAAAGATCTTCATATGTTTTATACTTAAGATAAGTTATAACAGAATCTTCTTGAGACATATTTTGAGGTGATTTTGCAACGACATATTAATCCTGCATTTAGGTGTGAACTCCCAAATCTAATTTTTGAAGTATATAATTGACTGCCCTAGAATAAATGTGACATCCGGACGCAATTAAACTAAATTTTTCATAATTTTGTATTGATAACGCGTTGTAATGAGTATAAAAAATAGTCTCCAAAGTTTGACATTAAATTAATCATCTATGCACAAAATGCAATTCAAGTTAAGGAACTGGTTTTTTCTAAATCAAGATACCTTGGTTGGTTTGGTAATATGATGTGTTAAATTTAGCTTCAACATAACTTTTTGCTAGGTATTAGCATAATTACCTGTTATTCTATATTGCCCACAACGACTAGATCAATGGTGTCACCTAAAAGAAAAATCCTAAAAAACACAAGTATTCCAATTTATAGAAATTACATGGCTAAATTAGCATCTAAAAAAACAACAAGTATAGACGATCAACTTCAAACTATTGCCAATAAAAAAATAGCTAGAACAAGAAGACAACGCGGATATAATTGGGAAGATACATTAGTAAAACGATTCAATGCAACTGAAGGCTGGAAGGCCTTTAGACTAGGTTCACCAAGCGTGGCATTACCAGATATCTTGGCAGTAAGTACTAATGCAAATACGATTTTTACAATTGAAGCAAAATCTGGAACTGGAACAACACTTTATGTTCCATATGATCAAATTATACGATGCTTAAAATGGATTGATACGTTTGAACTCTATAATACAAGAAAGATGATCCTTGCCTTCAAATTTATCTCAAAAAAAAGAATAGGAATAGGTAAATACGAACATAGACAGCTCCGAGAATTTTATAAAATCTGGGATGAATCAAATGCTATAACAGATTGTGTTTGTACTTATGAAGGAAAAACATATGCTCTTGTCAATGGAAAAAGGGAAAAACTTGAACTCGAAAACTATCAAATGCCGTTCAAATCAAAACATTTGGTATCATAATACATCGAATACTTCTTTAATGACTATACCAGATTTAATATAATGAGCTTTGAGAACTTTGTTGATGAGAGAAGTCTGATAAGTCATGATGCATTTGGCAGTAAAGAAATCAAAATAAAACTGCTGGAGGTTGAAGATGAGACCCCCGATCATGTGTGGAGATTTGGTGTAAGAGTAAAAGTTAAAAAAATTCTTCTAACCATAAAGCATATTCAAACTCAACAGGTTGAAGAAGGCGAGTTTGATCTTAAAGAGATTGAGAAAGAAATGAAAGAAAAAAGACATTATAGTTCAACAAACAGATGGGTTCAAACAACAGATGTTAAAAACGGGTATATACTTAGTACGAGACACTCACTTTTGCTTAGTGATGCAGTAGCACTGGATTATATTGCAATCTAATTTGTTAATTCATGTAATAACGAACTTGACATGATGGGTTTCCATTTATAGTTTTTAGTGCCAGATTTTAATCTGCCTTCAAACAAAACAAAATTGATTCGTAGAATTTTCTTTTTGTTTTTTATGACCAATCTTTTGAGCACCGGAACCTTGTTTATTGTTACCCTCAAACCTATTTTTTTTAGGTAGGAATCAAGTACTTTGGTATATGCCATTCCTCTTTTAGGCACGACGAATGGAATTGTCATGTATGAATTGTTTTTTGTGGTGTGTTTTAAAACCAAAATTTTGTTATTGGATTTGATTATGAGACCAACACATTTTAACACAAATCTACCGTCAGATTCAACAGAAAACCAATTAATCGTGGCCTCATCAACATTTATTGTTTTTCTGAAGGATTCTATTATTGGACCAAGCCGAAAATATCTTCCAGTATGATATATCAATGGTTTTTTTGATTCATTATATGAAATTGCAACAGCCCTACCTACAATCATGGTATGATCACCAAGTTTTTTCATCGTAAGTAATTTACATTCTGCATTTATAGTACACCCAGCAATCATGGGAGCGTTTATTTTTTTTGATGGTATTGTATCAAAAGCATCTTTGATTTTTAATTTATCAATTTCCTTTCTAGAGTAGCCACCAGCAATGTTTACTGTCATCGTTTGCTCCTCAGATGATACATTTATTCCAAACTCCCTTGTTTGTTTTATATTTTTGAAAGTTGCATTGCCTTCATGGATAAAGATCGCAATAAGCATTGGCTTATATGAAATCTGCATTGTCCATTCTGCAGCCATTACATTTTGTCCGTGTGGGCCAGAAGAAGTAATCAGACTGACTCCGGTTGTAAAATATTTCTGAGCTTTTTCAACTATACTTCTATTCAATTTTATTAATTCATAATTATTCTATTATTAGTTGTTTGTCTACAGAAACCTTTATGAAAGTAGGATGAAGAGTGCAAACATGATAAGTCAAGAAATAACGGTTAATGGAAAAAAATTCCGCTTGACCATGACTGATCAACTACTAATGGACGTAAGGCGCCTAAAGGCATTATACAATGCTGCATATGAGGATCCAGAAAGCTTTGAAGAGGTAAGCTCAGCTATATCAAATACAATTAATCAGATTGCTACTGCTGTTGAACCACTTGTATCTGACAGTGATTTAGATGGCTTAATTCAATCTATAATGAAAGCAGTGGATGAAAAAACGAAAGAAACTGATGAGGCAAAAGCAAAACATGTGGAGGATGCTGCAAAATCTACCAAAAAAGTAACAAAACCAGCAGCTAAATCTGCCAAGAAATCCAAAAAGTAACAATTTATTGAGTTATAAATCAGAAAAATACCCCCCATATGGGTTATATCATCTAAAAATTAATAATAGATATGCAAACTCATTGTGAGTGTGGCATTTGTGGCCATGTTTCTGAAAGCGAGTGCATCACAAAAGAATGTAAATGCTGTCTTAACTTTCATACAAGATCAGGCCCCAAAAAATAACTTTTATCTTCTTTTTCAAATTTTCTAAGAAAACTTCCACAATTAGATAATTACTCACTTTATGATTTGTTGATCAATAAAAAATCTAATCTAATGAATTTAACGAAATAGGAATAAACTGACTGTTGCTCTAGATTTAAATAAGTACTACCTACAGTTTCCATGTTGCAATCAGGAGCTTTGCAAAAATGTATTGAACCTACATGTGGTTTAGAATATCCTATTTCTGATATCAGGATAGAGTGTGATCGTGGTCACTTATTAGACATAAAATACAAAACTGCCCCTTCTACATCGCTTAAAGACGTATTTTATAAAAGAAGAAACCATGCCAACAACATCTTTAATGAAAGTGGAGTTTGGAGATTCAGAGAATTACTGAATTTTTGTCAAATAGAAACTGAAAATTTTGAAGAATGTTCAAAATATCTTGTTTCGTTAGATGGAGCTGAAGGACGATTATCTAAGCCATATCACATGTCAAAAGTTTCTGATTATGTAGGGCTCAAAAATCTTTGGCTTCAACCTGAGGGATACAATCCTAGCGGTTCTTTCAAAGACAATGGAATGTCTACCGCAGTCACACATGCTAAACTAGTCAACATTAAAAAAATTATCTGCGCTTCTACAGGGAATACTTCGGCATCTGCTGCAATGTATGCTGCAAATGAAAATATTGAATGTGATGTGTATATTCCAGCAGGAGAGGTAGCACCAGGAAAGCTAAGCCAAGCTTTTCAATTTGGAGCCCAAGTAATTGAAATAAAGGGAAATTTTGATGATGCACTTTCGGTCTCTTTAAAAAAGGCAAATGAGGTTGGAGGATATACGGTTAATTCTGTTAATCCATATAGAATAGAAGGACAAAAAACCATCGTATTTAGAGCATTAGAGCATCTTGATTGGAATCCTCCTGATTGGATTGTGTATCCAGGAGGAGCGTTAGGAAATACGTCTAGTTGCGGTAAAAGTCTAATGGAGCTTTATGAATGGGGTTGGATAAAAAAAATCCCACGAATTGCGGTTGTTAACTCGGAGGGTGCAAACACATTGTACGCACTTTACAATGGTAAATTTGAAGATACAAAGCTACGTTGGAACAAAGGTAAACCAGATGTGGAAATAATTAAAAGATATTATGATCACATGGATAAAAATGGAATAAGACCAAAAACCAAAGCTACCGCAATTCAAATTGCAAGACCAGCTAATATTCTCAAAGGTTTACGAGCACTTGAGTTTACAAATGGAGTTGTCACCCAAGTTTCTGATCAAGAAATGATGGATGGGATGGCCTTGGTTGGTTTGAATGGATTTGATTGTGAAATGGCATCTGGCGCGGTTCCTGCAAGCGTTAAAAAATTAATTGCTGAAGAAATTATCAAAAAAGATGACGTTGTTGTCGGAATTCTTACAGGGAGACAAAAAGATGCAAGTATCCCAGTGGATTACCACAAAGATTCTAAAAACAAGTTTGCAAACCCACCAAAATCTTAGGTGCCTACTTTTTCTATCTTGATTCTATTTGCTTGATTATTTACTACTTCTTCAACAACCATTTTAATCGAATCGACCTCAATTTTGTCTCCAACTTTGGGTATGTCTTTTAGTTTATCGTGCAAAAGACCACTAAGAGTAGAGTAGTCTTTCCCTTGAGGGATGTCAGATTTGAGTATCTCATTTACTATATCAATTTCAACGTCGCCACTTGCAAGCATTGTATTTTTGTCAAGTATCTTAAAATTTAGTTCCATTTTGTCCGTTTCATCCATTATCTCTCCGACGATTTCTTCCAAAAGATCCTCCAATGTTACACAGCCTTCTACGCTTCCAAACTCATCTACTACTATGGCCATGTGAGTTTGTCTTCCCTGCATTTCTCTCAATAATTTGCTAGTTCTTTGTTCTTGAGATACAAAAATTGGCTTTCTTGCAACTGATTCAAGATTTATCATTTTTTCTCCCTTTTCAAGATGTTTTAACAAATCTCTTACATGCAATATGCCAACAATCTGATCAGTAGTTTCTTTGTATATCGGAATTCGTGAATATCCACTTTTGCTAATCAAAGGTAGGGCATCAAATAGCAACATGTTGGAAGGCAACATAAACATCTTTGTTCTACGAGTCATCACGGTATGGATTATGGTATCATCAAACTTTAAGGCACCATGTACGAGTTCATGTTCATGTTTTTTTAATGCCTTGTCTTCAAGTCCCTGCTCTATAACACTGTAAATTTCTTGTTCAGTAATAGGTGGAGGATGGTGTGAGCTTCCTGCAAGCTGAAGCATTCCCCTAGTTATCTTTTCAAAAAGAATCACAAATGGATAAAAAACATAACTGAAAGTCAAAAGTAAGTCGCTGACTTTGAGTGAAATTTTTGTAGCGTTTGCAAAGCAGTATGATTTCGGGGTTATTTCACCAAAGACAAGAAGTAGGAATGTCATAACTCCGATTGCGATGGCAAGACCATTACTACCAAACAAACCAAGTGACATTTGAGTTGCAAGTGCAGAAGAACCTACGTTGACTAGATTAGTTCCCAAGTTTATTGCCGCAAGCATTCTGCTAGGATTTGATTTCAATTTGTATAACGATGCAGAACCTTTTGCTTTTTCTTTTACAAGTTGGTTCACCTTTGCTTTACTGACTCCTATTAGAGCAATTTCAGATCCACTAAAGAATCCAGAAAGGCCAATGAGGATTGCAAGCAAGCCTATAT
>Ga0209515_10000778_pt1 | contig 55723 bp, 47 predicted proteins | sample Subgroupgradi54m_FD_187454 | JGI IMG/M metagenome (GOLD analysis project Ga0209515, IMG submission 187454) | Subsurface groundwater microbial communities from S. Glens Falls, New York, USA - GMW60B uncontaminated upgradient, 5.4 m (SPAdes)... ... | reverse complement strand
CCCGACCTACGCCAAGAAGCTCGGCGTCAACTTGGACGATCTCCTCATCAGCCAGCCGGACACCGGCGAGCAGGCGCTGGAGATCGTCGAAATGCTGATCCGCTCCAACGCGGTGGACGTGGTGGTAGTGGACTCGGTGGCCGCGCTGGTGCCGAAGGCGGAGATCGAGGGGGAGATGGGGGACAGTTTCGTGGGGCTCCAGGCCCGGCTCATGTCCCAGGCCATGCGGAAGCTCACCGGCGCCATCTCGAAATCCAAGACGGCGCTGATCTTCATCAACCAACTGCGCGAGAAGATCGGCGTGATGTACGGCAACCCGGAGACCACGCCGGGCGGGCGGGCGCTGAAGTTCTACTGCTCGATCCGGCTGGACATCCGCCGCATCGAGCACCTCAAGCAGGGGGACCGGGTGGTCGGCAGTCGGGTCCGCGTGCGGGTGGTGAAGAACAAGGTGGCGCCGCCGTTCCGGCAGGCGGAGTTCGATCTCCTGCACGAGGAGGGGATCTCGAAGATCGGGGACATGATCGAGATCGGCACGCAGACCGGTGTGCTTCAAAAGACCGGCACCTGGCTGACGTACGGCGAGGTGAAGCTGGGCCAGGGGAAGGACAACGCGCGCCATTACCTGAAGGAGAACCCGAACCTGCTGAAGGAATTGGAGTCCAAGCTGAGGGAGGCCGTAGCCACGGCGAACCCCGCGGCGTCCGAACGCGCATCCGCGTAAGAGCGTCCAAGCACCCTTTCCGTTCCATCAGGCAGCGTGTCGTGTCCGCCATAGATCTGTGGCGGACGACACGCTGTTTTGCTCCAAGAGAGATAAGAGAGTAAAGGTGACGAAGATGAAAAAGAATCCCTGGTTTCTGGCGTGGGTTTTCCTGGCGGCGGCCGTCGTGCCGGCGCGGGCCGAAAGCCCCGACGCGGCCGAACAGCTCCAGCAGAGGTTCGTCGAGATCGCCAAGAAGGTGGGCCCGGCCATCGTCTCCATCTCGGTCGAGACGACCGAGCGGCTGGCGCTCCGGCGCGTGCCCTTCTCCGAGTTCGATGACGACCTGTTCGAGCGGTTTTTCCGGGATTTCTACGGCGAGAGCCCTCAGCAGAGGGAGTACAAGCAAAAGGGGCTGGGCACCGGCGTGATCATCGACCCCGCGGGGTACATCCTCACGAACGAGCACGTGGTGCACGGCGCCGACAAGGTGACGGTCACCCTGCCGGACGGGCGGGAGTTCAAAGGGCAGATCAAGGGGGCCGATCTCCGTTCGGACCTGGCGGTCATCCAGATCGATGCCAAGAACCTCCCGGCCGCTGAGCTGGGGGATTCCGACCAGATCAAGGCGGGGCAGTGGGCGATCGCGGCCGGCAATCCATTCGGCTGGGCGGTCGGCAGTGCCGAGCCGACCATCACGGTCGGCGTCGTCTCGGCGGTGCACCGGTCGATCCGGCTCGGCGGCGACGCGCGGGACTACTCGGACCTGATCCAGACGGACGCGGCGATCAACCCGGGCAACAGCGGCGGCCCGCTGGTGAACCTCCAGGGGCAGGTGATCGGCATCAACGTGGCGATCTTCTCGACGACCGGCGGCTACCAGGGGATCGGCTTCGCGATCCCGGTCAACGTGGCCCGCGCGATCGTGGGGGACCTGATCCATGGCAAGAAGGTGCTCTACGGGTGGCTGGGGATCAGCGTGCAGGACGTGACGCCGGAGCTCAAAGAGCATTTCAAACTGCCGTCGCAGGAAGGGGTCATCGTGGCCCGCGTGATGGAGGGCTCGCCGGCCGGGAAGGGGGGCTTGAAGGACGGGGACGTGATCCTCTCGCTGGCCGGCCAGCCGGTGAAGAATGTGCGGGAACTGCTGAAACAGGTGGCCCGCATGAAGGTGGGAGAGAAGGCGCCGCTGGGCGCGGTTCGCGGCGGCCGCCCGGTCCAGCTCAGCGTCGAGATCGGCGAGAGGCCGCAGGAGGACTCCGAACCTCAGGGCGAAAAGAGCTGGCGCGGCCTGGAGGTCAGCGAGCTGACGCCCGAGAGGGCCCGCCGGCTCGGGATCGGCAAGGCGGAGGGAGTGATCATCAGCGCTGTGGAGCCGGATTCCGCCGCAGACCAAGCCGGACTGCAGATGGGAGAACCGATCTTCGAGGTGAATCGCCGGCCGGTCCGCTCAGCAAAGGAATTTTCGGACGTGACGGCAAAGGTCCGGGGGGACGCGCTGATCAAGACGCCCCGCGGATACTTCGTTCTCAAGGAGTCCTCGGCCCAGAGTGAATGAATCGGTCCCGGAGGCCCGGTCGGCCGCCCTGCGTCTGATCAAGTTCCGGCCCCGCTCCGAGCATGAGCTGAAGGGCCGCCTCGCTGAAAAAGGGTTCGCCGAGGCGGCGGTCCGGACGGTGGTGGAGGACCTGCGCAGGACCGGGCTGGTCGGTGATGCCCGGTTCGCCCGCTACTTCGCGGTCCAGCAGGCCTCCTCGAAGCCGGTGGGCAGGCGCCTCCTGCTGAGCCGCTTGCGGTCCAAGGGGATCGACCCCGTTTTGGCCGAAGAGGCGGTACAGCAAGCTACTGAGGGGAAGGATGAGCTGGAGCGGGCGAGGGAGGCGGCTTCACGCCGCGCGCCGGCGCTCGAAGGATTGCCGCGGGAAGCGGCCCAGCGCCGCCTGTTCGGGTTTTTAAGCCGGCGCGGGTTTTCGGGCGAGGTGGTCCACAAGGTGGTCAGGGAGAGTTTGGCGAGGGCATGAAGAGCTCCGATCTGCGCAAAGAATTCCTGGAATACTTCCGGTCGAAGGGACACACGGTCGTGCCGAGCGATTCGCTGATCCCGGCCAACGACCCCTCCCTGCTGTTCACCGGCGCCGGGATGAACCAGTTCAAGGAGTACTTCCTCGGCCTCAAGCGGGACATGAAGCGGGCCGCGAGCTGTCAGAAATGCTTCCGGACCGGCGACGTGGAGCAGGTGGGGCAGACGGCCAGCCACCTGACCTTCTTCGAGATGCTGGGGAACTTCTCCTTCGGAGATTACTTCAAGAAGGAAGCTTGTGCCTGGGCGTGGGAGTTCATGACCGGCCGGCTCAAGATCCCGAAAGAGAAACTCTGGGCGACCGTCTACGAACAGGACGACGAAGCGGCGGAAATTTGGAAGAAGGAGATCGGCCTGCCGCCGGAGCGGATCGTGCGGATGGGGGCCAGGGACAATTTCTGGCCGTCCAACGCGCCGGCCGATGGGCCGAACGGCCCCTGCGGGCCCTGCTCGGAGCTTCATTACGATTACGGGTGTTGCACGATCGGCAAGAAATGCCCGGACCCGGAGAAATGCCAGCCCGGCTGCAAGTGCGGGCGGTTCGTTGAGGTCTGGAACTTGGTCTTCACGCAGTATGATCGCCAGCCGGACGGGAGCTTGAAACCGCTCCCGGCCCCGAACATCGACACCGGCATGGGGCTGGAGCGGCTCACGGCGGTGATGCAGAACAAGAGGTCGGTCTTCGAGACCGACCTGTTCCAGCCGATCGTCGCGGAGATCGGGAATTACGCCATCGCGGACCACGCGCGGGCGCTGACGTTCCTGATCGCCGACGGGGTGGTTCCCTCCAACGAGGGGCGGGGCTACGTGCTCCGGATGTTGTTGCGCAAGGCCATCCGGGCCGGCCGGCCGGTCGGGATCACGAAGCCGTTCCTTTACAGGTTGCCGCCGGTGGTCGCGCAGGTCATGGGCGGCGCCTACCCGGAACTGGTCCACCGCCGGGAATCGATCGCGCAGGTGATCAAGGCCGAGGAAGAGCGGTTTTTTCAGATGCTTGAGGAGAAAGTTCCTCTGGTGGAGGCGGAGATTCAGGCGAAGCGGGGCTCCGCGTTGGATGCCCAAACCGCCGCTCGGTTCTACGACACGCACGGCCTCGCATACGATGAAATCGCGGAAGTCTGCGGGAAGCACTCGGTGAAACTGCCGTCCAAGCAGGAATTTGAGAAGGCACTGGGCGATCTGCAGCAAAAGTCCAAGCAAGGCGGTGGGTTCAGCGGGGCGATCTTCGCCAAGGATGCCCTGCAGGAGACGGTGTCGGGGATTCCTCCAACCGGGTTCACCGGGTACGAGGGGCTCACGGCCCAGGCCAAAGTGCTGGGACTCGTCCGGGAGAACCGGCTCGTCGACGAAGCAAAAGCACCGGCGAAGATCGCCGTGATCCTGGATAAAAGCCCTTTTTATGGAGAGGCCGGGGGCCAGGTAGGAGATGCCGGGGTCCTCCAAGCCCCCGAGGGAAAGCTGAAGGTGGCCGACACGCAGTGGGTCGGCAGTGTCCTGGTGCACCAGGCGGAGCTCACCGAGGGCAGGGTCCGGGTGAACGATCCGGTGCGGGCCGAAGTGGACGCGTCCCGGCGCCAGCGTGTTGCCCGGAACCACACGGCGACCCACCTGCTCCACGCGGCGCTGAGGAAGGTGCTCGGGGCCCACGTGACGCAGGCCGGTTCCTTGGTGGCGCCGGACCACCTGCGGCTGGATTTCTCACACGGCCAGGCCCTTTCCGGGAGCCAGCGGGATTCGGTGGAGTCCCTGGTCAACGAGTGGGTGGAGAGAAACTTACCCGTCCGCGTGGACAAGATGGCGATCGACGAGGCCAAGAAGGGGGGGGCGATGGCCCTCTTCGGTGAGAAGTACGGATCTGAGGTGCGCGTCGTGTCGATCGGCGATGTTTCCAAAGAGCTTTGCGGCGGGACCCACTTGAAGGGGAGCGGCGATGTGAACATGGTGAAGATCGTGGAGGAGGGCTCCATCGCCTCCGGCGTCCGGCGCGTCGAGGCGCTTTCCGCCGAGGCCGCGCTGGATTCCATGAAAGCCGAGGTGGTCCGCTTACAGCAGGACCGGGAGCGCTTGACGGCGCGGAACCGCCAGCTGGAAGAGGAAAAGAAGAAACTCAAGGGAGCCGCTTAGTGGAAGTTGCCGGTGGCCGGGCCGCTCTCGACTCCCTGAAGGCGGAGGCGGCGCGGTTAAGAGAAGAGAATGAGGTGCTCGAAAAGCAGGGCAAACAGCTGGAGAAGGAAGTCCAGCAGATGAAGGCCCAGGGGGCGCAGGCGCAGGCGCGTGAGATGACCGGGGAGAGGGAAAGAGATGTTTGGGTGATTGAGTTAGGACCGTATGAGTCTAAAGTTTACCTGGAGAAAATGGAAGGATTGGACCAACGCAGCCTGCGGTCGGTGACGGATGAGATTTGCAGGACAAATCCGAGATCATTGGCTCTGCTCTGGAACCCAAGCGGACAAGTTGTAGCGGCGAGCGGCGCTCAGATAAAGGGGTTTTTCCCGGCGACACAGCTCTTAAAGATTGCAAACCAGGTGGCAGGCGGTTCCGGCGGCGGCCGGGACGAATTGGCGCAGGGCGGAATTGAGGACGTTTCGAAGATGGAAAAGGAAAAGATAAAACAGCTCATTCGCAGTTATGCGGGGCCTCGCAAGTAGAGTGTCGCTCAAATGAGAGTCATCAAAGTCCGAAGCAGGGAGTGGGACAAGCTGGTTCAGCGGGGATTCTGCCGCAAGGCCCGCGTGGAGGAGAAAGTCCGCAGGATCTTGGACTCGGTCCGGACCGACGGGGATGAGGCGCTGCTGCGCTACACCCGGCTGTTCGACCGGGTGAAGCTGACCCCCAAACAGATCCGGGTGACCGAGGCGGAGACGACCGCTGCGTTCCAGAACATCCGGCCGGAGTTCGTGGCGTCGCTCAAGAAGGTGATCGAGAACGTCAACCGGTTCTACAAGCGCTCGGTCAAGCGGCCCTGGCGGATCCGGGACGAGAACGGCGTGGTGCTCGGCGAGCACCCGGTGCCGCTGGACCGGGTCGGCGTTTACGTGCCGTCCGGCACGGCGCCGCTGGTCTCGACGGTCTACATGACGGTGCTCCCGGCCAAGATCGCCGGCGTGCGGGAGATCGTTTTGGCCACTCCTCCGAAACCGGACGGCTCGGTGGACCCGCACATCCTGGTGGTGGCCAACCTCTTGAAGGTGTCGGCCGTCTACAAGATGGGCGGCGCCCAGGCGATTGCCGCGATGGCGTTCGGCACGAAGACGGTCCCGAAGGTGGACAAGATCGTCGGGCCCGGCAACGCCTACGTGACCGAGGCCAAGCGGCAGGTGTTCGGCTATGTGGGCATCGACATGACGGCCGGTCCCACCGAGATCGCCGTGATCGCCAACCAGTCGGCCAACGCCGAGTACGTGGCGCGGGACCTGGAGGCGGAGAACGAGCACCACCAGGGACTGGCGATCTTGATCACCACCTCGAAGGCGCTGGCCAAGACGATCCGGGCCAAGGTTTCGCGCGGCTACATCGTGATGGCCAAGAGTTTGGACGAGGCGGCCGAGATCGCCAACGCGATCGGCCCCGAGCACTTGGAGATCCAGGTGCGACGGCCGGAGCTCTTGGTCCGCAAGATCAAGAACGCCGGGGCCATCTTCACCGGCTCCTACTCGCCGGCCTCGGTGGGGGATTACGCGGCGGGTCCCAGTCACGTCCTGCCGACCGGCGGCACGGCCCGGTTCTTCTCCGGGCTGGGGGTCGGCGACTTCGTGAAGGTCTGCCACGTGATCGGCTACACCAAAAAGGCGCTGGAGAACGACCGGGAGATGATCGAGCGGCTGGCCAAGATCGAAGGACTGCCGAAGCACTGGGAATCGGTGGCGGCGAGGTTCAGCAAAGACGGAGAGGGATCATGAAGAGGACGGCGCTCATCGAGCGGAAGACGAAGGAGACGCGGATCCGGGGGCGGCTGAACCTGGACGGTGCCGGCAAAAGTTCCATCTCGACCGGCATCGGGTTCCTGGACCACATGCTGGAACTGTTCGCCAAGCACGGCCTGTTCGACCTTCAGCTGAAGGCCAAGGGAGACCTCCACATCGACCTGCACCACACCAACGAGGATTTGGGGTTGGCGGTCGGCGAGGCGTTCCGCCGGGCGCTCGGCGAGAAGAGGGGCATCCGGCGGATGGGTTCCTGCTTCGTGCCGATGGACGAGACGCTCGCCCGCGTCCGCGTGGTGGCCGACGTCAGCGGCCGGCCGCATTTCCGCTGGGATTGGGCCGACAAGGACGGCGAGACCCGGTTCCGCCGGGGCGGCCGGATCGCCTACGGGGTCGAAGACGCCCGGCATTTCCTGGAGAGCTTCGTCGCCCGCAGTGGGCTGACCCTGCACGTGGATGTGCTGAAGGCGGGCGGGGACGTCCACCACATCTTGGAGTCGGTCTTTAAGGCGCTCGGGCGCGCCCTGCGGGAGGCGGTGGAGCTGGACTCCCGCGTGAAGGGAGTGCCCTCAACGAAGGGTAAGCTGTGAGCGTTGCGGTTATCGATTACGGCATGGGGAACCTGGCCTCGGTGCGTAAAGCGGTCCGGTTCCTTGGGCATCGGGCGGAGGTCACCTCCGACCCGAAAAAAGTGGCCCGCGCGGACGCGTTGATCCTGCCGGGTGTCGGGGCCTTTGGGCCCGCGATGCGGGAACTGCGCCGCCGCCGGCTGGTGGCACCCATCCTGGATTCCGTCGCCTCCTGCAGGCCGTTCCTGGGGCTTTGCCTGGGGCTCCAACTGCTGTTCGAGTCGAGCGAGGAGTCACCCGGCGTCCGGGGCCTGGGAATCCTGCCGGGCCGGATCCGCCGGTTCCCGCGCGGGCGGAACCTCAAGGTGCCGCACATGGGCTGGAACCAGCTGGAGATCATCCGGCGGAACCGCCTGCTGGCCGACGTGCCGGATGGGGCGTTCATGTATTTCGTGCACAGTTTCTACGCCGAGCCGGGAGACCGCTCGCTGGTGGCCGCGCGCACCGGCTACGGCCGCGCGTTCCCGTCGGTGGTGTGGGACGGGGGGCGGATCTGGGCCACCCAGTTTCATCCGGAGAAGAGTCAAAAGTGGGGGTTGAGGATTCTAAAGAATTTCTTATCCATTCAGGAGACCACATGCTGATCATTCCGGCGATTGATTTGAAGGGGGGGAAGGTCGTCCGTTTGGTGAAGGGGGATTTCTCGGAGCAGATTGATTACGGCGACGACCCGGTGGCGGTGGCCCGGAAGTGGGCCGACGCGGGGGCGCCGCGCCTGCACGTGGTGGATTTGGACGGCGCTTTGACCGGCACCCCGCGCCACCTGGAGCTGATCGGCAGGATCGCCCAGGCGGTCTCCATTCCGGTGCAGACCGGCGGCGGGATCCGCACCGCGGCCGCCATTACGAAATGCTTCGAGCAGGGCGCGGCCCAGGTGATCCTGGGCACGAAGGCCTGCGTGGACGAAGCGTTCGTGACCAACGCGGTGAAGGCGCACGGCGAAAAGATCGCCGCCGCCGTGGACGTCAAGGACGGGCGCGTGGCGGTCGAGGGCTGGGTGCGCAAGGAATGGATGAAGCCGGAACCGCTGGTCCAGCGGCTCATCGCGCAGGGAGTGAAGACCATCATTTACACCGACGCTTCTCGGGACGGCACGATGGGCGGGCCCGGCATCGACGGCCTCCGGGCCGTGCTGGAGAAGGCCGGGGGAAAAACAAAGATCATCGCCTCCGGCGGCATCAGCTCGCTGGAAGACCTAACCAAGCTGAAGGAGCTGGAGCCGATGGGGCTCTGGGGCGCCATTGTGGGCCGCGCGCTGTACGATGGGAAAGTAGACCTGAAGGAGGCCATCAAGCTGTGCTCGCCAAAAGGATCATCCCCTGCCTCGACGTCAAAAACGGCAGGGTCGTCAAAGGGATCCGCTTCCTAAAGCTCAAGGATGCCGGGGACCCGGTTGAGCAGGCCCGGCGGTACGAAGCCCAAGGCGCGGACGAGCTGGTCTTTCTGGACATCACCGCTTCGGCCGAGCGGCGGGACACGCGGGTAAAGCTCTCTGCCCGCGTCGCCAATGAAGTCTTCATCCCGTTCACGGTCGGCGGCGGCATCAAGAGCATCGAGGAGATCCGGAAGATCCTGGCCGCCGGCGCGGACAAGATCTCGCTGAACACCGCGGCGGTCAAGAACCCCCGGCTGATCACCGAGGCGGCGCGCCGGTTCGGCAGCCAGTGCGTGGTGGTGGCGATCGACGCGAAGCAACGCGGCCGGTCGTGGGAGGTGTTCGTGCACGGCGGGCGGACGCCTACGGGCAAGGACGCGGTCCGTTGGGCGCGCGAGGCCCAGAAACGGGGGGCGGGGGAGATCCTGCTCACCTCGATGGACCGGGACGGCACGCGGGACGGCTACGACTTAGGGCTCACGCGGGCGGTCTCCCGAGCGGTCCGGATCCCAGTGATCGCTTCCGGCGGCGTCGGGACCTTGAAGCACCTGGCGGATGGGATCCGCCGGGGCGGCGCCGACGCGGTGCTGGCGGCCTCGATCTTCCATTACGGGGAGTTCACGGTGCCCCAGGCGAAACGGTATTTGAAGCGGCACGGCGTGCCGGTGAGAGTTTAGAGACCATGTGGATCAACGAGATTAAATTCGACGAGAACGGGCTGGTGCCGGCGATCATCGAGGACGCCAAGACGCGCGAAGTCCTGATGATGGCTTGGATGAACCGGGAAGCCGTGGAGAAGACCCTCTCCACGAAGAAGACCCACTTCTATTCCCGCTCCCGCAAGAAGCTGTGGCTCAAAGGGGAGAGCTCCGGCCACATCCAGACGGTCAAGCGGATTGCCTTGGACTGCGACGGGGACGTGCTGCTGGTCAGCGTGTCCCAGAAGGGCGGCGCCTGCCACACCGGCTATCGCTCCTGCTTCTTCCGCCGGCTCTCGCCGCGGAAGGAATGGAAGCCGGCCGGACGCCGGCTGTTCGACCCGGACAAGGTCTATGGCAAGAAATCCGGATAAACTCCGTCCCACCGAAGAGGAATTCCTTCGGCTGGCGCGGCGGGGCAACGTGATCCCCGTCTACACTCAGATCCTCGCCGACTTCGAGACGCCCCTTTCGGCCTATCTCAAGCTGGAGGGGAAGGGTCCTGCTTACCTGCTGGAGTCGGCTGAGCAGGGGGAGCGGTTCGGGCGGTATTCCTTCATCGGTTCCGAGCCGCGCGCCGTGCTGAAGATCCGTGGGCGGGATTCGATCGCCGAGCTGGAGAAGCTGCTCTCCTCTTATCGGGGCGTCCAGGTGCCGGGTCTGCCCCGGTTCTCCGGCGGGCTCGTCGGTTACGCCGGCTACGACACGGTCCGGTTCCTGGAACCGGTCGGCCGTCCCAAGCGGAACGTGCTCGGTGTGCCCGACAGCGTTTGGATGCTGTCGGACACCGTGGTGATCTTCGACCACCTGGAGCATGTGATGAAGGTGGTCGCCAACGCGGTGATCCCGCCCGGGCCGGCTTCCACCCTGCCGCGCAGGGCGAAGGCCGCGTACGCGCAAGCCGTCCGCCGCGTGGAGGAGATCACCCGGAAACTGCAGGCCCCCTTGCGGTACCTCCCGGCCCGGCGCGGGAAGAAGGCCGCGCCGCCCGCCGCGGTCCGCTCCAACATGAGCCGCGAGGCGTTCATCTCGGCGGTCCGCAAGGCCAAGAGGGCGATCTCCGAGGGGGAGATCATCCAGGCGGTCCTTTCCCAGCGGTTTGAGGTCCCGGCCCGCTGTGCCCCTTTTGAGATTTACCGCAGCTTAAGGTCGCTGAACCCTTCTCCTTACATGTTCTACCTGAACCTCGGGGAGTTTGCGCTGGTCGGCTCCTCGCCGGAGATCCTGGTCCGGTGCGAGGAGGGGAAGGTGGAGGTCCGGCCGATCGCCGGCACCCGCCGCCGCGGAACCACGCCGGCCGCCGACCGGCAGATCGAGGAAGGATTGAAACGGGACCCGAAGGAGCGGGCGGAGCACCTGATGCTGGCCGACCTGGGCCGCAACGACATCGGCCGGGTCTGCGAGTACGGCTCGGTCAAGGTGAGTGATCTGATGACCGTGGAACGGTACTCCCACGTGATGCACTTGGTCAGCCACGTGGAAGGGAAACTGCGCAAGGGGAAGAACGCGTTCGACGTCTTCCGGGCCGCCTTCCCGGCCGGCACGGTCTCGGGGGCCCCCAAGGTGCGGGCGATGCAGATCATCAACGAGTTGGAGCCGGATTCCCGCGGGCCGTACGCCGGCGCGGTCGGCTATTTCGGGTTCAACGGGAACTCGGACACCTGCATCACGATTCGGACGGTGCTGGCCAAGAACGGCCGGGCCTTCGTGCAGGCGGGCGCCGGCATCGTGGCCGACTCCAAGCCGGAAAAGGAATACCAGGAAACCCGGAACAAGGCGGCCGGCATGCTCCAAGCGATCCATTTGGCCGAGCGAGGATTGGCCTAGATGGCGAAGAGACAGCGGATCCTGATGGTGGACAACTACGACTCCTTCACCTACAACCTCGTGCAGTACCTGGGCGAGCTGGGGCAGGAGCTGATTGTCCACCGCAACGACAAGATCACGCTGGAGCAGGTGAAGCGGCTGAGGCCCGACCGCATCGTGATCTCCCCCGGCCCCGGCGGTCCCAAGGATGCCGGCGTCTCGATGCGGATCATCCGGGAGCTGGGGCCGAAGATCCCCCTGCTCGGCGTCTGCTTAGGACACCAATGCATCGGCGCGGTGTACGGCGGCGTCGTCGAGCGGAACTACCGGCTCATGCACGGCAAGACCAGCATGATCCACCACGGCGGCAAGGGGGTCTTCCGCGGGCTCCCGAACCCGTTCGAGGCGACCCGCTACCATTCGCTCGTCGTCCGTCGGCAGGGGTTCCCGGAGGAGCTGGAGATCACCGCCGAGACGAAGGAGAAGGAGATCATGGGTCTGCGGCACCGCCGGTTCCCGATCTTCGGCGTGCAGTTCCACCCGGAATCGATCCTCACGAAGTCCGGCATGCAGATCCTGCGCAACTTCCTGAAGGCCAAGTGAAGGACCTGACCGAGGCCGAGGCGGAGCAGGCGGTCGGCCGGATCATGGAGGGGAGCATCTCCCCCGCCGAGATCAAGGAATGGCTGTCGGCCCTGCGGGCGAAGGGGGAAGCCCTTTCGGAGATCGTGGGGGCGGCGCGGGCCATGCGGGCCCGGGCGGTCCGGGTGAGCGTGGCTTCCCCGGTGATCCTGGACACCTGCGGCACCGGCGGCGACGGCTTGAAGACGGCGAATATCTCCACGATGGCGGCGCTGGTCGCGGCCGGCGCCGGTGTCACGGTTGCCAAGCACGGCAACCGTTCCGTCACCTCCGCCTGCGGGTCGGCCGACCTGCTGGAGGCGCTCGGGGTGTCGGTGGATGTGGAGACGGCGGTAGTTGAAAGGTGCATCGCCGCGGCCGGGTTCGGCTTCCTGTTCGCGCCGCGGTTCCACCCGGCAATGAAGCAAGTGGCCGCGATCCGCAAGGAGCTGGGGGTGCCGACGATCTTCAACCTGCTGGGGCCCTTGACCAACCCAGCCGGAGCGCGGCACCAGCTTGTCGGCGTGGCCGACGCTTCCAAGATGGAGATCTACGCGCAGGCGCTGAAGGCGCTCGGCGCGGTGAAGGTCATGGTGGTGCGCGGCGCCGACGGGCAGGATGAGCTCTCGACCACCGGCCCGACGGAGGTGGTGGAGTTCAACACCCCGGCGGACCCGGAGCGCATGGCCCACTACACGCTGGCGCCGGAGACGTTCGGAATCCGGCCGGCGAAGCCGGAACAGCTTAAGGGGGGCGCGCCGGCGGAGAACGCCCGCATCGCGCGGGAGGTCTTGGAAGGGAACCCCGGCCCGGTCCGTGACGCGGTGCTGTTGAACGCCGCGGCGGCTCTGTACGTTGCCCAAGCGGCCGCCGACCTGGACTCCGGGCTGGCGCTGGCCCGCCAATCGCTCGACCAAGGCAAGGCGAAAGAGGTGCTGGAGAAAGTGAAGCAGGTCACGCATGGCCAATAAACTTGATGAGATCGTAGCGCACAAGCGGCGGGAGGTGGCCGATGCCAAGAAGTCCCGGCCGCTGGCGCAGCTGGAACGGGAGTTGAAGCGCCGTTCACCGCCGCGCGGGTTCGCAGAGGCGATCCGCCGGCCGGGCAAGCTCTCTTTAATTGCCGAGGTCAAGAAATCCTCCCCCTCCGCCGGTCCGATCCGGCCGCAGGCCGACGTCGTGGAGGTCGCCCGGACTTACGCCGGGGCGGGGGCGCAGGCAATCTCCGTGCTGACCGATGCAAAATTTTTTTCCGGCAGTTTGGAGGACCTGTCGTTGGTGCGGGAGAAGGTTTCGTTGCCGGTGCTGAGGAAGGATTTTCTTTTGGAAGAGTACCAAGTAGTGGAGGCCGCCGCCGCCGGGGCCGACGCGGTCCTGCTGATCGCCGCGATCCTCCCGCGCCCGGACTTAAAGCGCCTGCTGTCACTTGCAGCCGATCTTTCGATGGACGCGCTGGTGGAGGTCCACACGGAAGGGGAAGTGGATCAGGCACTCGAGGCCGGCGCCCAGGTGATCGGGATCAACAACCGGGACCTGGGGACACTGCAGGTGGACCTCGCCGTCACCCAGCGTCTGATCGGCGCTTTGCCGAAGGACCGGGTCCGGGTGAGCGAAAGCGGCATCCGTTCCCGCGCCGATGTGGAGTTTGTCCAGGCCCAGGGGGCCGACGCGATCCTGGTGGGGGAGGAGCTGATGGTCTCCGACGACCCCGCCGCTAAAATCAAGGAGCTGATGAACTAACTGTGTGGGTCAAAATCTGCGGCATGACCAACCGGGAGGACGCGGAAGCGGCGGTGGAAGCCGGCGCCGACGCCGTCGGCTTCGTCCTGGTGCCGACCAGCCCCCGGGCGGTCACCCGCCGCGCCGTGGAGGAGATCTTGAGATCCCTGCCGCCAACGGTCCTCACCGTCGGCGTGGTCGCCAACGAAGACCCCGATTTCCTCCGGGGCCTTTTGCGGGTTTGTTCACTGGGGGCCCTGCAGTTCCACGGCCAGGAGCCGCCGGAGCAGATCCTAGGGCTCAAAGAGGAATTCGTCGGCGTGGAAATGATCAAGGCGATCCGCGTTCGGGACGCCGACAGCTTGCAGGAGATCCCGAAATACCGGGGAGTGGACGCCGTCCTGCTCGACACCTACGACCCGCACCGCCTCGGCGGCACCGGCACCCCGTTCGACTGGGGGCTGGCGGTCCGGGCGCAAGAGTTCGGCATCCCGCTGATCATCGCGGGGGGCCTCACCTCTGGCAACGTGCGGGAGGTGGTGCGCCAGGTCCAGCCGCACGGCGTGGACGTCTCCAGCGGCGTGGAGGTCTCTCCGGGGAAGAAGGACTTCACGTTGATCCGCGAGTTCGTCTTGAGGGCCAAGCAGGGCTAAGGTTGTTATAATGGTGCGAGTCGGAGGATCCCCATGAATACCCTGAAAACCGTCTTCTTCCTTACAGTCTTGACCCTGCTGTTTATTGCGATCGGCGGTTTGCTCGGCGGCCGGCAGGGAATGACGATGGCCCTCGGAATCGCGCTCGTGCTGAACCTCGGCAGTTACTGGTTCTCCGACAAGATCGTGCTGGCGATGTACCGGGCCAAGCCGGTCACCGAGCAAGAGGCGCCGGAGCTGGTCCGGACCGTCCGCCGCCTCGCGCAGATGGCCGAGATCCCCATGCCGAAAGTCTACGTGATCCCCTCGCAGACGGCCAACGCCTTCGCCACCGGCCGCTCGCCGAACCACGCGGCCGTGGCCGCCACCGAGGGGATCCTCCAGATCCTCAACCCCGAAGAGCTGGAAGGGGTCCTGGCGCACGAGCTGTCCCATGTGCGCAACCGGGACATCCTGATCGGCACCATCGCCGCGGCGATCGCGGGCGCCATCTACTACCTGATCGACATGGCCCGCTGGGGCATGATGTTCGGCGGCGGCCGGGATGACCGGGAGCGGCAGGGAGGCGGCGCGCTGAACGTCGCGGCCTTCCTGCTGATCTCGATCCTGGCGCCGCTGATCGCGATGCTGATCCAAATGGCGGTCTCCCGCTCCCGCGAGTACCAGGCCGATGAGTCCGGCGCCCGGCTCTGCAGAAAGCCGCTGGCGCTGGCCTCAGCGCTCGAGAAGATCCACGCGGTTGCCGCCCGCCGCCCGCTCGAGGGGGCCAACCCGGCCACCGCCCACCTGTTCATCGTGAACCCCTTTTCGATGCGCGGCATCACCAACCTCTTCAGCACCCATCCGCCGGTCGAGAAGCGGATCGAGATCCTCCAGCGCCTCGCCCGCCAACTGTAAGTACGAATACAGTTCTAGATAAAATCTTCCGAATTCCTTGACGGTATGCTCCCGTCACAGGTATCCTTTTAGCAAAGCCCACAAACCCAATAAAATGAAGACTGCTCCCCGAATCCTGGCCCTTTTCTTATCCCTCGCCATCGGTCTGCCCAACCCCGCCTTCGCCTTGCGGGAGCCGTCCACCCGCGAGAAGAAGCCGGACGTTATCGCCGGTCTCGAGGAGGCGCTTCGCTCTGATGATCCCGCCGGCCGTCTTGTCCGATTAGCCAGCGCCGCGCTGTCGCCTGCCCTTGCTTCTCCGGTTTCAGCCCCGACCGTTTCGGCTCAGAAGTTGCCAGTTTCTTCCGCTGGGATGGAGGAGGTAACCATCGACGCGCTGATTGGGGAGGTTTTTGGCCCAACAGGCGAATGGGCTTTCTCCTTGAAGGGAGATCGTTTATCTGGAAAACTCCGCTTTCATGAGGGACCCTATTATTTAAATTTGAAGTGGTCTGGTAAACAACGCAAGGAGGGACAGCTGGAGGCTCGCTTAGAGCTTAGGTTTGAGAAGACCAATGGGAAAAAACTCACGCCGAAGCAGCAAGAGAGAATGAGCAAGTATTCGTTTCGGCTCCTTCCTCCTGGGCTTCCACCAGCCACTGAATTTCATCAGCTCGCAGTTCAGCCTCCTTTCAAAGTTCCAGCATCTTCCAGGGAGTACCACACAGATTGGGGCGACGAACGCGAGAAGATACCGGCACATACGGATCCCGGCGGCTTTTATATGGCCTATGATTTCCAATGGCTCTTGGATGCTGAGCGAGCAACCCGATCTCAGATTGATCTTATTTTGCAGGTCAGGCCTCCCTCTCTTGTCATACCAGCTGACTACGCATTAGTTCAACAACCTCGCGCTGCCTTGCCTGATCCGGATGCTGAGCAACCTCCTCATTGGAAGGCCCTTCGAGGACACCTGGCACCTTTTAAGCCGGGAGAAGTCGTGTGGACGAAAGAGTTGCTTGGACGATTTCCGGCTTTTTCTGATGAAGCTGCAGTGGAAAAAATATTGGAGTGGAATGGGTGGGGGAAGGGAAGACGCTGGGATGATATTAATCCCAATAAAGGGACGCGCTTCTATAAGAAATCCGACCCTAACCTAGTAGCACAGGGTGAACCTCCTTCTGCCGGCGCGGAGGAGGGGAAAAAGCGTTGGTCAGAGCCGCTGCTTCTTCCCCCCAACCGAAGGCCCAAAGAACCGGTTTGGTTCCCTGCTTCCGAAGGGGCCCAGGTTTTGCGCAGTCTTTTCAGCGTGGGGACTCAGGGCGGCATTTTACATTTTGCTTCCCCGAGCGGGTTAGCCATCGTCAGGAACATTCCCGAGGAGTGGGAATTCAGAATTGAAAAGGAGGGAATTGTCTCCAGGCCCAGCGTGCTTGAGCACTTTAATTATCGTGCGCCGGATGAAGGGCAGAGTATCTATCTTTTTCGGCCGGATGGTTCAGTGGAACTTTATGAGTTTAATCCCGGAAGGAAGCACACCGGCGAATCCCTGCTTGAGAAGGTAAAGAAAGTTTACCGCCAAGGTGTGCCGGCGGATTTCACTCCCGCCGCCGGGGTGGAAGACGTTTTAGAGGAGTTAAGCTACCGGTACAAAGTCCAGCCGATGGAGGGTCAGGATCAAGAGGGACATTTGCTGACGGTGAATGGAACGCCGGGATACTTTGTTCCGGAGGACACCTCTCGTTTTGCGTCCACGGTTCATGAGCGGTTCGGCACACAGGGCTATGATTTTGAGCTTATTACGGATGTGGACCTGGATGCTGTCGTCAAAGCACTGCGCTCTTTTGCTGCCGAGAGGGATGCGCCCTCTTCAGAGATCCGTGTGGCGGTTCAGTATTCCAAGGATGCCGTCTTTGTGAAGATTGACAAAGAGTGGCTGTATCGAATCAATCGGGCCAATGCCACAGACATCGAACAATTAAAAACCGGTTCAGGTGCGACGTCAAAGATACCTCCCTTCATGCTCGCCTCTGCCCCTCTCATTTTTGACGCCCGTCTTCGCAGGGCGGTGTCGTCTTCGGATATAGAGGCGAGATTCGCGCTTCTTCCCAGCGAGCTTCGCAACGCCGCTGGGGCGGAGGAGAAGGTGTTGAAGGGGCACTCCCTCTTTGTTCGGGCGGTCGCGTTCAGCCCGGATGGAAAATACCTGGTCTCGGGGGAGGAGAACCGGAACCTGATCCTCTGGGACGTCTTGAGCGGCAAGGAGCTCTGGCGGTTCTCGACGTCTCAAGAGGGCCCGGCCAATCAGAAGGGATTCTCTGGTGTGGCCTTCAGCCCGGATGGGAAGAAAATCGCGGCAACTCTTTTTGACGGGACGCTGTTGTTGATCAACGCGACGCCTCAAGCCCCGAAGGAACAAGACATCGAAAGAAGGACTTTCGAGCACAAGACTTGGGAAAAGAGTTGGGCCGTTGCGTTCAGCCCGTCAGGGAACGAGGTGGTTACCGCCGGTGGGGCAGGGCTCCAGTTTTGGTCCGCCCAGCCAGGGCAGGCCGACCCTTCAAAGACCGTGCCGGGCGAGTTCTTCAGCGTTGCCTTCAACCCGGAGGGAAGCCGGCTGGTGACCGGCGGCGCAGGGGAGATCCGTCTCTGGGACGCCGCTTCACAGCAATCGGTTGCCATATTTCCGGAAGGCCGCAGTGAAGTAGCGGCTGTCGCCTTCAGCTCGGACGGAACGAAGATTGCCTCCGGAAACAGCCAAGGGGCCGTTCGGATACGGGATCTCGAGAGCCAAGGCATGCTCCTCAATTACACCCGGGACCCGGACGGTGTTCGCAGTGTGGCGTTCTCCCCCAATGGCACGCAGCTGGCCTCCGCGCATCTGAGCGGGAAAATCCGTCTTTGGAACGTGGAATCCGGAACGCTTTCCGGCGAACAGACTGGACATCAAGGGATCGTTCATGCGGTAGCGTTCAGCCCGGACGGCAAGTGGCTTGCCTCCGGCAGTGCCGACAAGACGATCCGCCTCCGACCGGCTCCCCCAGCCGCCGGCGCGGAGGAGGGATGGGAGGTTTACAAGACCAGCCCGGCCGGGAAATTCCTGATGCTTGGAGCACCTCCTGCTTTGCCGAGAGAAATCTCTGCTGTGGACGGGGACCTCGGCGTCATCCAGACCGAAGACAATCTTTTGTACCTTGTCCGAATAGAACACGCGGGCGTGTCCGTTTTGCCTCAGACAGAGCATCTTTTCCACGTTTTCGGATCTGAGGAGGATATGAAGATTAAACAAAACTTCACGGTGACTTTGCCGGACTCCAGGAAATGGATTTCGGCTGCGCTTCGCGGCAAGGGAGAGGCGACCGATCTGCCGGGTGAGGGGATCCGTCTCACCCGGACCGCCAGAGGGCTCCGGCTTGATTGGTCTACTCCCCAGCGCCAAAGCTATTACTTCATCCGGCTCATTCCGGTTGAACCCCTCCCCGCCGGGGCAGAGGAGAACGCCCACGTGCAGGCGTACCGGGCCGCAGTGGGCAGGATCGAGGCGACGCTGAAGGATTTGGGGATCCAGACCCCGCTGACTCCTGGGGAGATCTGGACCTTGTCCCACCTGGCCGGGTCCAACGGTTCGGTGGTGATCATCCCAAGGGACCAGCGCATCGAAGCGGCGATCCCGGCTCAAGAGGTGGGGTCCGATCCCGACAGGGCCAGGGACCGGTATCGGGTGGTGACGACTGTTCCGCTGCTGCGCGCCGCCCGCCAAAAGGACCAGCCGGTCACTCTGCTGGTGAACGCTTCTTTGCTGAACAGCGCCCTATTCACTTCCCTGCGTGCGGGGAAGACCAAGCCCACCTTGTCCACGATGGGAATGACCGCCGAGGATGCCCTTTTGTTCCGGGACGTCGCGGTTTTAGCGCAGGGAGAGGACCCGGGCAACCCTCGCTGGAAGCCGGCCCAAAGCAGGGAAAAAATCTCTCCTTGGGCGGCTCTGCAGAAGGGAGCGGTCGGATACAAGGCCGGCGTTCTGCTGGGGGCGAAGCTCCCGGGCCGGTCTTACCACGCGCGTTGGGATCGGCTCGCTGAGCAGAACCTGGAATGGGTGAAGGAGCAGGCCCGGCTGATCCGGAAAGAGACCGGCGGCGCGGGGCTGGGTCTCTTGGCGGCGGCTTTGATCTACGCCGCACCGCCGAGCGATTATTTCCCCGACCCATCGGACGTGAAGAGGGAGGAATGGGACAGGTTCGTCGATGCGCTGACGCAGGGCGGCCATTCCCCCGATGGTTTGAGGGAAGAGCTCCGGAAAGCTGAACCGGCCAACTGGGCGGTGGAAGCGCAGATGAAGATGTGGCTGAAATCCAATAAGAAGTGGGAAGCGGAATCCACGAGGGAATTCGCCCAGGCGCACGAGCAGATGACGCACCGAATGGCCGAATCGTGGGGCAACGCGCCGGGCATCACGCTGATCATGGCCAGCGGCCCTGTTTTCGCGGAGTCCTCAGAGCAATGGGATAACAGGCGGGAGTGGGCCGCGCAGTCCATTGCGGAATTGAGCCAAGTGCCGGGGATCCGGGGCAGGATGATCCTTCCCAGTAGGAACAAATATCCCTCGGTTTACAAGGCCGAGATGGGTGTCATGCAAAGCTCCGGCCTGCTCGCCGGGATCGCTCCCGGGCGGACCCTTACGCAGGCCGTTGTTCAGCGGGAGGTCCTCGGCGGCGGGGATGAGTTTTACGCCACCAAGCATCCGAGGTTCCTCAAAGCCCTCCAGGCCTCGGCCCGGAACATGAACCAAGTCCTGAACCGGTTTTCCGAGCCGGCCAGCATTTGGTCGGCCTACGGCATCACGCCGGAGCAGGCCGCCCGCTTAGTCGCCGCCGCCCGCAATTCCACGGAGCGGGTGCGGGCGGAGTTCGGGAAGATCAAGGTCTCTGCGACGAATGTCATCGGTGTTGGGCCGTTGGAAGCGGACCGATACGCGGATGCCCTCCGGGTCATCGGCCAGCTTTTGGAGGAGCCGGTCCGGCGTCAGCTGTTTGTGGTGACGCGGACCGCCAATCAGGGGCTTTACCTGAAGTCATTAGGGTTGGCCGCCAGCGACCAGCCGATCGGCGTAATCAACCAGCTCAAGGAGCGGTTCGGGGACGCGGTGCTCCGGGCCGATTACCATGCCGACGAAGCAGAAGCGGCCGTCTTCAAGGATGCGGCCGCGCTGATGGGGGCCCGCATCGAAATCATCCCGCGGGCAACCCAAGCCGAACTACGGAATTTCCTTCAGGAACTGCTGGCCACGCTGGCCGGGATTCCCTCCCAATCTGTTCCGGATCAGTTCAACCTGGATCAGCTCACCGCGGACATAGACCTCCTCATCAAAGCGTAGTCCCGTTCCCCCGTCTGTTCCCGCGTTTCAGGTCATGGTAAACTGGTTTTTCAATGCCTCAATCGCTCCCCGATTCCCACGGCAGGTTTGGTCCCTTTGGGGGCCAGTTCGTCCCGGAAACGCTCATAGCGGCTCTGGCGGAGCTGGAATCCGCCTACCGCAACGCCCAACGGGATAAGCGGTTCCGGCGGGAACTCGATTCCTATCTCACCGATTACGCCGGCCGGCCGACTCCCCTCTATGAAGCCAAGCGGCTGAGCAGGAAACTGGGCGGCCGGGCCCGGATTTTCCTCAAGAGAGAAGACCTCCTCCACACCGGCGCCCACAAGATCAACAACACACTGGGGCAGGGCCTGCTGGCCCAGCGGATGGGCAAGCCCCGCGTGATCGCCGAGACCGGGGCCGGCCAGCACGGGGTGGCGACGGCCACGGTCTCGGCCCTGCTGGGGCTCGAATGCGACGTCTATATGGGTGCCACCGACATGGTCCGCCAGCGACTGAACGTCTTCCGGATGAAGATGCTGGGGGCCAAGGTGGTCCCGGTGACGAGCGGATCGAAAACCTTGAAGGACGCCTGCAACGAGGCAATCCGGGACTGGGTCACGAACGTCCGGACCACGCACTACATCCTCGGCTCTGTGGTCGGGCCGCATCCGTACCCGATGATGGTGCGGGATTTCCAGTCGGTGATCGGGCTGGAGGCGCGAGCGCAGATCAAGAAAGCGGCCGGCCGCCTGCCGGAGGCGGTGGTCGCCTGCGTCGGCGGCGGCTCCAACGCGATGGGGATCTTCCATCCGTTCCGCGGGGATCGTTCCGTCCGGCTGATCGGCGTCGAGGCGGCCGGCAAGGGGCTGGCGACCGGGCACCACGCGGCGACGCTGGTGAAGGGAACGGTCGGCGTCCTGCATGGGGCGAAATCATTTCTTTTGCAGGACAAGAGCGGGCAGGTGATCGAAACCCACTCGGTTTCCGCCGGGCTGGATTACCCCGGCGTCGGGCCGGAGCATGCCTACTACAAGCAGAGCGGCCGGGCAGAGTACGCGGCGGTGACCGACAAGGAAGCGTTGGCCGGGTTCCGCCTGCTCGCCGAGACGGAGGGGATCCTGCCGGCGCTGGAGCCGTCGCACGCGATTGCCTGGCTGGCGAAGTCCGCGCGGCGGTTCAAACGGGGAGCGGTGGTGATCCTCTGTCTTTCCGGCCGCGGCGACAAGGATGTGGAGACGGTCGCGGAGTTTTTGAAGTGAGCCGGATCGGCTCTGCGTTCGCCCGCTTGAAGCGGCGCAAAGAGAAGGCGCTGGTCGCCTATCTCACGGTCGGGTTCCCGAGCGTCGGCATCCTGCCGGACCTGGTATCGGCCTGCGTTGACGCGGGGGTTGACCTGGTTGAGCTGGGTGTCCCGTTCTCCGACCCGCTCGCCGACGGGCCGACGATTCAGGCGGCTTCCGAAAAGGGGCTGGCCAACGGGGTGTCCCCGGCGGTCGTCCTTCGCCAAGTGGAGCATCTGCGGCGAAGAAAGGTGGCCCTGCCGCTGGCGCTGATGACATACTATAATCCGGTGCTCCATTACGGCCTGCGCCGGTTCTGCCGGGACAGCCGGTCCGCCGGCGCCGACGGGCTGATCGTGCCGGACCTGCCGCCGGAAGAGGCGGGGGAGCTTCTGCGGGCCGCCCGGCCGGTGGGGATCGACACGATTTTTCTCGCGGCCCCGACGAGCCCTCGCGAACGGCTCCGCCGGGTGGCAAAGGCCTCCACCGGCTTCATCTATTACGTCAGCTTGACCGGAGTCACCGGCGCCCGCGCCAACTTGCCGCCGCAGATCGGCGCGCAGGTCCGGGCGCTCAAAAAGATGACCCGCCTACCGGTCTGCGTCGGGTTCGGCATCTCCACCCCGGCGCAGGTGCGGCAAGTCGCGCGGGTCGCGGACGGTGTGATCGTGGGGTCGGCGTTGATCCAGCTGATCGGCCGGTCCGGCAAGAAGGCGCCGAAGCAGGTGTACCGGTTCCTGCGCACCTTGAAGAGGGCATGTTCATGACCAAACCGAAACTCTGGGCGATCATCATGGCCGGCGGCAGTGGAGAGCGGCTCTGGCCGCTCTCCAGGAAGAGCCACCCGAAGCAGACCCTGCGGCTGGGCAACAAGCGGTCCCTCCTGCAGGAGACGGCCGAACGGCTGAAGGGAGTGGTGCCGGTCGAGCGGACCGTGTTGGTGACCACGGCCAACCAGGCGGAGATCGTCCGCCGGCAGATCCCCTCGATCCGGTGGGAACATTTCCTGGTGGAGCCGGCCTCCCGGAACACGGCGGCCGCGATCGGGCTGGGAACCGTGACGATCCTGCGGGAGGACCCTGAAGCGGTGATCGTCGTGGTGCCGGCCGACCATGTGATCCGTCCGACCGCTGATTTCCACCGGACCATCCGCCGTGCCGCTGAGGTGGCGGTGGACCGGGAAGGGCTCGTTTGCTTAGGGATCAAGCCGACTTACCCGGCGACCGGTTTCGGGTACATCGAGCCGATGGGGGAAAGGATCCGCCCTGGCGCCTACCGGGTGCGGCGGTTCATCGAGAAGCCGGAGCTCAAAGTGGCCAAGCGGCTGATCCGCCGGCCCCGGATCGTCTGGAACGGCGGCATCTTCTGCTGGCGCGGGCGGGTGATCATGGGGGCGATCCACCAGTGGCTTCCGGCACTGTACAACGGGCTGGAGCAGATCCGCAAGGTGCTGGGGACGCCGGTGGGGAACATGCGCCTCAAGGAGCTGTACCGGCAGATGCCCGGCATCTCGATCGACGTCGGCGTCCTGGAGCGGTCCCGCAACGTCTGGATCGTCCCGGCTGAATTCTCCTGGGACGACGTCGGCTCCTGGAACAGCTTAGGATTTCTGCACGGCAGTGACCCGGCCGGCAACGTGGTGCTCGGCTCCCATGTCGGGTTGGACACGGCCGGCTCGATCATCGTCGGTGACCCCAAGCACCTGATCGCGACGGTCGGCGTGAACGACCTGATTGTCGTGCACACGCCCGACGCCACGCTGGTCTGCCACAAGACGCAGGCGCAGGCGATCCGCAAAGTGGTGGCGGCGCTGGCCGGCGCCGCGAAATGGAAAAAACTCTTATGAAGCAGGCCTACCACCGCACGGTCCTGCCCAACGGGCTCCGGATCGTCAGCGCGCCCCGCTGGAACTCCGAGTCGGTGGCCATCGGCATCTGGATCGGCGTGGGGGCCCGCTACGAGCCCAACCGGATCAACGGCATCTCCCATTTCCTGGAGCATTTGATCTTCAAGGGGACGACCGGCCGTTCGTCGCGCCAGATCAAGGAGGCCATCGAAGGGTCGGGCGGCTCGCTGAACGCCTTCACCGACGAGGAGTTCACCTCCGTCGTCGCGAAGGTCCAGCCCAAAGACCTCGGCCAGGCGGTCGAAGTGCTCAGCGACATGGTCCTCCACCCGGAGCTGGACTCCAAGGAGTTGGAGAAAGAACGGCAGGTGGTGCTCGAGGAGATCCGGATGGTGCGGGATCTGCCGATGCATTTCGTCCACGACCTGCTGAACGCCTTGCTCTGGCCGGGCCACCCGCTGGGGCGGGACATCGCCGGAACGCCGGCCTCGCTCGGCCGGATCTGCCGCGCCGACCTGCGCCGCTTTCAGAGCCGGTATTACCGCCCCCGCAACGTGGTGATCGCCGCCTGCGGGCGGCTGAGTCACCGCTCGCTGGTGGAAGCGATCACCCGGTCGTGGGGCCGGGTGCCGCCCGGCCGGCCCGCGGTCTGCCGCCGGCCGCCGCAGAGACAGCGCCGTCCGCGGCTCAAGATCGAATTGAAAGAAACGGAGCAGACCCATTTCTCACTCGGGTTTCGCGCTTTCCCGCGCAGTCACCCGGATGTCCAGGCCCTCTCTCTGCTGAACGTGCTGATGGGAGGGAACATGTCCTCCCGCCTGTTCCAGCGGGTCCGGGAGGACCGGGGTCTGGCGTACGAGATCGGCTCGCAGGTGAAGCGGTTCCGGGACACCGGGCTTTTCTCGGTCAGCGCCGGCGTGGAGCACAAGCACTTGGGTCCCTGTCTCGACGTGGTTTTGCAGGAGCTCAAGAGGATCCGGCGGGAGCCGGTTTCTCCGAAGGAGTTCGAGCAGGCGGTGGAGTACCTCACGGGGCAGATCCTGTTCGCTCTGGAGGACACCGTTGAGCACATGTGCTGGATCGGTGAGTGCGAGATGCTGTTGGGCCGGGTCCAGCCGGCGGAGGTGATCCTGGACCAGGTCTCCCGCGTCCGCCGCTCCGATGTCACGCGGGCCGCCCGGTCGGTCCTGCGCCCCGAGCGGCTGAGCTTGGCGGTGATCGGGCCGGTGAAAAAGGAGGCGCAGTCCCGCATCGCTTCACTGCTGGGATCTTAAGATGCAGAAGATCCTCGTCGCCCCATCGATCTTGGCGGCCGATTTCGGCCGGCTGGCGGAGGAAACCCGCCGCATGGAGCAGGCCGGGGCGGACTGGATCCACCTGGACGTGATGGACGGCCATTTCGTTCCGAACCTGACGATCGGCCCGCAGGTGGTGCAGGCCCTGCGGCCGGTGACGAAGCTTCCGCTGGACGTGCACCTGATGATCGAGCGGCCGGAGGAATACGTGCCGATCTTCGTGAAGGCGGGCGCCGACCGGGTGACGGTCCACGCCGAGGTCTCCTCCGACCTGCCGGCTCTCGTGCGGCAGATCCACGGGCTGGGCGCCAAGGCCGGCGTGGCCCTGCGGCCGCAGACCGGCATGGAGCTGCTGCGCCCCTGCCTCGGCGAGCTGGACCTGGCCCTGCTGATGACGGTCAACCCGGGGTTCGGCGGGCAGGCCTTCATGCCGGAGGTCCTGCCGAAGATTGAATCCCTCCGGAAGATTTACCGGGGGCACATTCAAGTGGATGGTGGAATCAATGAGAAGACGGCCGCTTCGACCCGGTCGGCCGGAGCCGACGTGATGGTGGCCGGCACGTACCTCTTTAAAGCCCCGGACGCGAAACAGGCGGTCGCCTCATTGAAAGGAATTTCATGATCAAGTTCGGGACGGACGGTTGGCGCGCGCTGGTGGGGGAGGAGTTCACCCTGCCCAACGTCCGGGCGGTCACGCAGGGAGTGGCGGAGTACCTGTTGGCCCACCCGGACAAGACCCGGAAGAGATCGGTGCTGGTCGGGTACGACACCCGGCCGCTCGGGGACCGGTTCGCCGAGACGGTGGCCGAGGTGCTCGCCGGAAACGGTTTCCAGGTTTTGCTGACCGAGACGCCCATGCCGACGCCGGCGATCAGCTTCGCGATCCGCGAGCTGAAACAGCAGGGGGGCATCGCGGTTACCGCCAGCCACAACCCGTTCACCTACAACGGGCTCAAGTTCAAACCCTCCTATGCCGGCCCGGCCGAGCCGGAGATGACCCAGTGGATCGAGGGGCGGCTCTTCAAGAACCCGGTGAAGCAGGTCCGGATGGAGCAGGGGTTGAAGAGCGGGAAGATCCGCTGGATCGATCTGAAGTCCCGCTACCTGAAATTCCTGAAGAGCTACGTGGAGTGGCCGGTGATCCGGAAGGCCGGGTTCAAGGTGGCTTACGACTCGATGCACGGGGCGGGGCAGGAGCTCCTTCAGGAAGTGACGGCCGGCACGCGGCTGAAGATCCTGCCGGTCCGCGCGCCCGGTGAACGGTACCGCAGCAGCTACCGGCCGGAACCGGTGGGAGAACACTTGAAGGAGTTGAGCGCCGCCGTCTTGAAATGGAAATGCAACGTCGGGCTGGCCAACGACGGGGACGCCGACCGGCTGGGACTGGTCGGCCCCGATGGGAAATTCGTGAGTGCCCAGGAGACGATGGCTCTCCTGCTCTGGCACCTGCTGGAGGACAAAGGGTGGCGCGGCCAGGTGGTTTCCACCGTTTCCAGCACCAACCTGCTGGACAAGATGACCGCTCATTACAAGGTCCCGTTCACGCGGACGCCGGTCGGCTTCAAGCACATCGCCCGGCTGATGCGGGAAAAACAAGTTTTGTTCGGCGGCGAGGAGTCCGGCGGGTTCGGGTTCAAGGGCTGTGTGCCGGAGCGGGACGGCCTGCTGGCCGGTTTGCTGGTGCTGGAGATGATGGCGAAGCGGCGCAGTTCGCTGCCCAAGATCCTTCAGGAGATGCGCTCCCGCTTCGGACGTTGGTTCTTTGAGCGATCGGACCTGACGCTCGAGAAACCGCTCGCTTCCGGAAAACTTCAGGAATGGGCCGCTTCAGCCGGTTCCATCCACGGCGTGCGGGAGGTCCTCACGGTAGACGGCGTCAAGCTGGTCTTCAAGGACGGCGGCTGGCTGCTCCTGCGGGCTTCCGGCACCGAGCCGCTTTTTAGGATTTATGCCGAGGGGAGAACCCAACAAGCCGTCCACGCCCTGCTGAAGGCCGGCCAGCAGATCGGCCGCGAAGTGACTCGATCGTAAAAGTTTTGGACCAAGCCCTCGTCCGAAATCTCTGCATCATCGCCCACATCGACCACGGCAAATCCACGCTGGCCGACCGGCTCCTCCTGCGCACCGGCGCCATCACCCAGCGCGAGTTCCGGAACCAACTGCTGGACGACATGGACCTGGAGCGGGAGCGGGGCATCACGATCAAGGCCTCCTCGGTGCGGATGACCTACACCGCCAAGGACGGAAAAACCTACCTGCTCAACCTCATCGACACCCCCGGCCACGTGGATTTCTCCTACGAGGTGGCCAAATCCCTGCGGGCCTGCGAGGGGGCGCTCCTGCTGGTGGACGCCGCGCAGGGGGTGGAGGCCCAGACGGTGGCCAACCTGTACCAGGCGCGGGAGGTGGGGCTGACGATCATCCCGGTGATCAACAAGATCGACCTGCCGACCGCGCAGACCGAGCGGGTCAAGGAAGAGCTCCGGCAGACGCTCGAGATCCCGGACGACCCCATCCTGGTGAGCGCCAAGGAGGGGGTCGGCGTGGATGAACTGCTGGAGCGGATCGTCGCGAAGATCCCTCCGCCCAAGGGATCGGTCGACGCCCCCCTGCAGGGGCTGGTGTTCGATTCCAAGTTCGATCCCTACCGCGGCGTCATCGTCTATACCCGTCTCTTCAACGGAACGATCAGGGCCCGCGAGCAGGTCCTCTTCATGGGGACGAAGGACGTGTTCGAGGTGCAGGAGGTGGGTATCTTCGCCCCGAAGGCCGAGAAGAGGGAAATGCTCTCCTGCGGTGAAGTGGGATACCTTTCCTGCAACATCAAGGACCCGAAGCAGGTGCACGCGGGAGAGACCGTCACCCATTTCGACAACCCGGCCGCCGAGGCCCTGCCGGGCTACCGGCCGGCCCGGCCGCTGGTTTTCTGCGGCATTTACCCGATCAATCCGGCCGATTTTGAGTTTTTACGGGACTGCATCCCGAAGCTCCAGCTCTCCGACGCCTCGTTTGAGGCGCAGATCGAGAACTCGAGTTCCTTCGGCATGGGGTACCGGTGCGGGTTCCTGGGGCTCCTGCACATGGAGATTATCCAGGAGCGGCTGGAGCGGGAGTTCGGGCTGAACCTCGTGGCCACCACGCCCAGCGTGGTCTACCAGGTGCTGTTGAAAAATGGGGAGATCGTCGAGGTGGAAAACCCGACGAAGCTGCCCGACGCCGTGCAGATTGAAAGCTTCGAGGAGCCGACCATCAAGGCCTTCCTGATCGCGCCGGCCTCGGCGATGGGGGCCGTGATGCAGTTGGCGCTGAACCGCCGCGGGGTCTACAAGTCCACCGAGTACCTGGGCAAGGAGCGGGCGATGCTGGTCTACGAGATGCCCTTGTCGGAAGTTTTGGTGGATTTTCATGATAAGCTGAAATCCGCCACGCGCGGTTACGGCTCGATGGATTACGAGTTGATCGGCTACCGTCCCGCCGAGCTGGTGAAGCTGGAAATCCTGCTCAACGGCGACAAGTGCGACCCGCTGGCCTGCATCGTCCCCAAGGAGAAGGCACACACCAAGGGGAAGGATTTGGTCGAGAAGCTGAAGGAGGCGATCCCCCAGCAACTGTACGAGGTGGCGATCCAGGCGGCGATCGGGGCGCGCGTGATCGCGCGGGAGACGGTCCGGGCGCAGGGCAAGAACGTGACGGCCAAGTGCTACGGCGGCGACATCACCCGCAAGCGCAAGCTCTGGGAGAAGCAGAAAGAGGGAAAGAAGCGGTTGAAGAACTTCGGCAAGGTGCAGATTCCGCAGGAAGCATTCATGGCGATCCTCAAGGTATGAAGATGGCTCAATCCAAATCGGTCTTCCGGGAGTACGTCGAGTCGGTCGTCGTCGCGGTCCTGCTGGCGCTGGTGGTCCGCACTTTCTTCCTGCAGGCCTTCATGATCCCAACCGGCTCCATGCACCCCACTCTGCTGGAGAAGGACCGGATCCTGGTGGAAAAGGTCAGCTACGGCATCCCGATCCCGTTCACGACGGCCCGGCTCCCGAGGATCCGCGCCCCTCAGCGCGGTGACATCGTCGTGTTCCGCTCCCCGGACGATCCCGGCCGGGATTTCATCAAGCGGCTCGCGGCGGTGGGCGGCGACACCGTGGAGATCCGGGACCTGCGGTTGTGGGTGAACGGCCGGCCGCTGTCCGATCCCCCGATCTTCCAGCAGATGGCGTATTACAACCGCGGGAGTTTCGGCCAGCCGGGCCAGCCGATCCAGGTGCCGCCAGGGCATTATTTCTTCTTGGGCGACAACTCGGCCAGCTCGCGCGATTCCCGCTACTGGGGGTTTCTACCCGAGTCCAAGATCATCGGGCGGGCCTTCGTGATCTACTGGCCGCCCAAGCGGGTTCGCCTGCTCCGCTAGTTTGATTTGGGTTCGGGAATGTGGTATCGGTTAAAAACAATGGGGATTTCCGTCATGAAGAATCTTGCTGTGGGCAAAATCCCTCCGCCGGAAAGCCGTACCGTTACTCCGTCAAAGCCGGATCGGTTAAAACCCGTAGATTTTCCGAAGCTGTTCCTCGGTGGGCAGACTGGTGTACTGCTCGCCCTTGGGGCCCACGTAGAGGTTCCCCTGCCGCGTGAGAGTGACCGGCGTGATCGATCCGTTGCTGTTGGTGACGTTGATGATTACCGTGTTGGCTTGGATCGTCGCCTGGTTGGCCTGCGCCTGCGCCGCGTTCAACTGGCTCTGGGTCTGGGCCTTGTCCTTTTCATTTCCAAGGATATAGCCGCCCCCAGCACCGGCTGCGGCCCCGATGACGGCCCCTTCAGCGGTGTGCCCGGACTGGTGCCCGATGATGGCGCCCAACCCGGCTCCGGCCAGGGTTCCGAGGCCCGCTGTCTTCGCCGCGCTGGAAGGGCCGGTCCCATCCGATGTGGCGCAGCCGGTAAAAGCCAAACTGACGACCATCGCCACACCCGCGGCCTGCCCATAACTCATTCTTTTTCTGTTCATGGAATACCTCCTTGATTGTAAGAACACCCATTGTACCAGAAGTGGAAAACCGAGAGTGAGTCTCGCCAACAAGCTCTCCCTGTTCCGGATCCTGCTCGTTCCGGCTTTTGTCGTCTGCCTCGTGTATTACCGGCCGGGCGAGCAGGAGTGGCTCCGTTACCTGGCGCTGACCCTGTTCCTGATCGGCGGGGTGACCGACGCGGTGGACGGCTACGTCGCCCGCGCCGAGCGGCAGGCCACGCGGCTGGGGGCCATCCTGGACCCGGCCGCGGACAAACTGTTCCTCGTCACGGCCTTCCTCAGCTTGAGCTTGATCTCTACGCTCCCGCAGGAGTACCGGCTTCCTCCCTGGGTCCCGATCCTGGTGATCAGCCGGGACCTGCTGATCGTCTCCGGATGGCTGTTGATCGTGCTGATCACCGGGGACCTGCAGGCCCAGCCCTCCCGCCTGGGCAAGTTAACCACCTTCCTCCAGATGTTCACGATCGTCGCGGTCCTGCTGGGCTTGAGCTTCGCCAAGTTTATCCTCTGGAGCGCGATGGTCCTGACGGTCCTTTCGGGGATCGGCTATCTTCGCCGCGGCAACCGCCTGCTCAATTTCCCCGGCAGCTCCCGCCCGTCCTGAAGTGGACCCTCTTCCCGTCGTGGCCATCATCGGCCGGCCGAACGTGGGGAAGTCCGCCCTATTCAACCGTCTGATCGAGCGGCGGCAGTCGCTGGTGGACGCCACGCCCGGCCTGACGCGGGACCGGCTCTACGGCGACGTGACCTGGCGCGGAAGGACGTTCCGGATCGTCGATACCGGCGGGCTGCAATTTTCCTCCAGCGAACGAATCCCACAGGCGATCGAAGTGCAGGTGGCCCACGCGATGGAGGAGGCCTCCGTGGCCCTGTTCGTGCTGGATGGGCGGGCCGGCCTGGTTCCGCTGGACCGGAAGGTGGCCGACTGGATCCGCCGGTGGGGGAAGCCGGTCCTTCCGGTCGTCAACAAAGTGGACGGCGAGGTCCGGGCGGAGGTCATCCACGAGTTTTCCGAGCTGGGGTTGGGCCCGCCCTGGGCGATCTCCGGCCTGCACGGGCTCGGCATCGGTGATCTGCTGGACGCGCTGGCCGGAAAACTCCCGCCGCCGGATCCCGCTCCGGACGAATCACGTCCCGCGGCGGTCCGCATCGCGATCGTGGGCCGGCCGAACGTCGGGAAGTCCTCCCTGCTCAACCGGATCCTCAACGAGGAACGGGTCCTGGTGGATGACCGGCCGGGGACCACCCGCGACCCGGTGGAGGCGGAGTTCTTTTACAAGGGACAGAGATTCTTCTGGATCGACACGGCCGGCGTCCGGGCCCGGAAGACCGTCCAGAACCGGATGGACGCGGTGGCGCGGCTCAAAGCGCTTGAGGTGATCTCCGGCGCCGACGTCTGCGTCTGCGTGCTCGAAGCGACGGTCGGGATCCTCCGGGATGATTTGAATTTGTTGGACCAAGTGGTCTCGTCCGGGAAGCCGGTCTGCCTGGCCGTCAACAAATGGGACCTGCTCCCGCGTCCGGCCGACCCGAAGCAGGTGGTTTCCGCGATCGCGCGCCGTGCGCCGTTTCTCCGTTTCGCGCGGGTCGTCTGCACGTCGGCCAAGACCGGGTACCAGGTGCTCAAGCTGATCGAGCAGGCGTCCGGCCTGGTCGCGCAGTCCCGGAAGAAGTTGACCGTTTCCGAGACCCGGAATATCCTGGAGCTCGTGCGGAACAGCCCGAAGGCGCCGTCCGGCATCCGGAACGCCCACCTGATCCGGCTGTCACAGGCGGGGGTCGCCCCGCCGACGTTCCACCTGATGGCGAGGACCAGCGGCCGGTTCAGCGGGACGGACGCCGCCTACCTGGAGGGGATACTGCGCGAGCACGGAGGGTTCGAGGGGACTCCGGTGCGTGTGAGATTCCTGGTGAAGAGACGCTCATGAGCGCCATGATACTTGCCAGCGTGGTCTGTCTGGCTTACTTAATCGGAAGCATCCCCACCGGCCTGATCGCGGGCCGGCTGAAAGGGGTGGACGTCCGCCAGCACGGCAGCGGCAACGTGGGCGCCACCAACGTGGCCCGCGTGGTGGGGAAACTGCCGGGCGGGATTGTCCTGCTCGTGGACGCCGCGAAGGGCTGGCTGCCGGTCACGCTCCTTGCCTCCAAGGCGGCGCAGCTCGGCGCCGGCATCCCGGTCGATGCCCTGCGGATCGTGCTGGGTGTCGCCGCGGTGGCTGGGCACATCTGGAATCCCTTCCTGCAGTTCCAAGGAGGGAAGGGGGTTGCCACCGCGCTGGGGGTCCTGCTCGGTCTCGATGGGCGGGTCGCCGCCGCCGTCTTCGCGGTTTGGCTGGCGGCCGCTTTCTTTACCCGGTACGTCTCCGTCGCTTCCCTCTGTGCCGCGCTGGCGGCCCCCTTCGTGATGCTCTTCCTGGGCGATTCAACCCCCTGGGTCCTCGGCGCCATCGGCGTCAGTTTGGCCATTGTCTGGCGGCACCGGCCCAACATCCTGCGGCTCCTCCATCGGGAGGAGCACCGGATCGGCCGTAAGTCCTAGTTAGTCGACACCTTTAAGTCAGTATTTTTTCCGCCTTCATCCTGTTTTAAGCCGCTCCATTGGGTACACTTTCAAGATGGGGTCTATTCACTTCAATTACGCGGCCCGGGACACCGGGGGATCACGGCTCTCAGGGGAGATTGTCGCCGTCAGCGTCGAGGAGGCCCTGGCTGCCCTTCAAGAAATCGGTGTGTATGTCACCCAGATCGAGCCGGCGGTTTTGGGGGAAAGAGGCCGCGGCAGGCAAAGGGTGGTCCTGTCGGCCGGAGAAAAATCCTTCCTGCTGGAATCCTGGTCCCGCCTTGTTGAGGCGGGTCTGCCGATGGACGGCGCGTTGAACGCTCTCCAGGCATTGTCCGTCCATCTTTCGGTGCGCGGAGCCCTGCGGAAGATCCTGTGGCTGATGCGGGACGGGACGCCGCTGTCGGAGGCGGTGGAGCACAGCGGTTTGCTTCCTCCCACATGGGCGGGAATCCTGGAAGCCGGTGAGAAAAGGGGCGATGTCCTCGGCCCGCTGTTAGTCCTCCAGAAGAGGAGCGACCAGATCCGGAGGACGATCCAGGAGCTGCTCTCCATCCTGCTGGTGCCTTCGATTCTCCTCCTGCTGATCTTCGCGTGGATCTGGGTCTTCGTCGCTTGGCTGGCGCCGGTCATGGCGCAGTCCGTCAAAGAGTTGTCCGGTTCTTCCTCCGCTGTTCTGAAGGCGCTGAGTGGGTTGACCACCGTCACTCTGCCCGCCACCCTCTTTGCCGCGCTCGCGTTGGGGGTCCTGGTCCTCGTGATCCTGCGGGGAAACCGGGCCGACAGCGTACTGGGGGTGCTCCCCAGCCGGGTGACGGCGAATTTCCCCGTGATCGGCCCGCTCATCTCCAAGATCCACCTGATCCTGGTGAGCTCGGAACTCCAGCTTCAGTTAGAGGCCGGCATCCCGATCATGACGGCGCTCGTCACGCTGTCGCGGGCGGTTCCGAAGGGGGCCCTCCGCCGCCAGCTGGAAGGGGCCTATCGGGAGATCTGGAGCGGCACTCCGGTCTGGCAGTCGCTCGGGGGCCTGCCGATGATGCCGGTCCAAGCGCAGGGTTTGTTGGCGGCGGGACATATTTCAGGGAAGCTTCCGGAACTTCTGGGTATGCTGGCGCGTGAGGCCATCCTCGACCTGGAAACCCAAGCCCGTCGCTTGGCCATCACCCTGCGCGGTTTCTCGGTGCTGATGTCCGGCGTCATCGTCGGTCTTCTGACGATCTCAATCTTCCTTGTCATCCTGAGTGCTTTTGACGATCTGGCGCGGTTGACCGCCCTCTCACTGATGTTAATACAAACTTAGCTTTTGAAGCATTACATAAAAATGACTGAATTTTTATTGATTTAGGCCCGATCTCCAGGTATCTTTGAAAAGTCAATCATGCGTGAACTCTCCTTGACTCAGAAATTACTGGCCTTCTTCCTCAGCTTCCTGCTGATTCTGCCCAACTCCGCTCTTGCCCTGCGTCCGGCCGGGCCCGATGAGCCGGCTGGGAACGTCCGCGTCGGTCTCGAGGAGGCCCTGCACTCGCGCGTCGCGGCCGGCGCGGAAGAATCCGGCAGGTTGCGATGGCTGCCGGTGGCGGCGGTCCTGTTGGGGGTGGCGGTCTCCACGTACACCGCGTTGCGGCTCTTCGGGCCGGCCGGCCAGCCGGCTCCCGTCCCGCAGCCGCCCCCGGCCAAGAAGGCCCCACTTCAACCCAATGGGAGAATCCCGGTCCAGCCGAAGGGGCAGGAGCAGGTTGCCGGCGCTCTGGCGCCGCTCCGGAAGGCCCTGGGCCCCGACCGGCAGATCGGCATCATCGTCTGGGATCCCACCGACCTGGTCCACAAAGCCGACTTGAAGGAGTTCTTCACCGACAGCGTCCGCGAAGGGTTCGACACGGTCTACATCAGCGGCTACCGCTTCATGGGCAAGCTCAAGCATTCTCAGAGGCAGTCCCTGCTGGATTCCGCTTCCCATGCGGGCGTGCGGCGGGTGACCTTCATTGACGGCAACGACGATTGGGAGATCAATAACAAGTTCCCCAAGGGCTTTTACACGGAGCTCACCGCAGAAGCGGACAAACTGAATTGGCACCGGATCGAGAGGGAATACGCCACCGACATCGAGCAGTACACCAACCGCCGCTGGAAAGGGGACATGGCTCCGCGAATGGACCTGGTGGAACAGGTGATCTTGCCGCTGGTCAATGCTTCGAAGACGGGCAAGGGGCCCCTCTGGGAGTTCCATCCCTGGTGGCTGGAGCCGGGCCGCCGGTTGGATTCCGGTATCACCCTCCAGAACCTGCGCTTCCCCAAGGGGACCGGCATCGCGGCGATGAGCTACGGCGGATTGCCCGAGGACATCTTCCGGCTTTCGGCGCTGACGCGAAGGCAGGCGCTGGAGCACAACCTTCCTTTCCTGCTGGGAGTGGAGACCATCCCCGGCCAGGGCGTTCCCCATTTCGGCGGAACCAAGGCGAAGCAAATCCCCCAGGTATTGACGGACACCGTGAACCTGATCCGCTCCAGGGACCCGAAGGCATTCGCGCTGTTGGGCGGCGTTTACGTCCACACCAAGGGACCCAACGAAGGGCTCCGGGTGGTGAACGGCCTCGGAGGACCCAGCGAAAAGGCGGAGGAGAAACCGCCTCAAGTCAAGCCATCCCAGGTGTTCGGGGTCAAAGATGGGAAAGCGGCTGTTTTCACCGGCCAAAGAGTTGTGCTCAACCTCAATTTGAGCAAGGCAGAGCTGACCGGCGGAAAATGGGTCGGGGTCCTCTTCACGAAGATTAAGGAGGATGTCTCCTACATCCAGCCGACCGCGGACGAGGGGGCGGCTTCCTCGGTTACACTGGAGGACCATCCCGAGGGATTCAACGCCTCGGTCGAGTGGAAGGCGCACCCCAACCGGCCGTTTGACGCTCCTGCGGTGGAGAACATGAAGGTGGTCGTCATGGAGAACTCGAAGTTTGAGGGGGCCCTGCAGACGTACAACCTGCAGGCCAACAACCCGCTGACAGCGGCGGGTGCGATGCCGGCCTTCATCCGCGCGGCTGGCAAGGTCCGGATCATCGACCTGGACCGCAAAGGCAAGGCGGCCATCCGCTCCGGCGGTTTGGAGGAGGTCCAGATCACCTCCCTGGTGGGGCTTCTTTCGGAGATGGACGAGACGTTTCCGGTCACGGTCCCCGCCGGCGTAACCCACGCCTTCCTGCTGGACAAGGAAGCAATGGACGCCAAGCCGGCGTCTCTTGAAGCGCTGACCGTCGATCTTTACACCCATAATTCAGTCTCCGCCGGGGTCCTGCAGGTCCTCCCGGCCTCCTGGCAGTTGGGGAGCATCCGCACGATCTCGGAGGAGGATCCTCGGCAGGCGGCGGCGGAGATGGAAATGGCTTCGGGAGCGGTGAATGCCGGTAAGAACGTGCTGGTGGCACTCGACTCCCGCCGCCGCGAAGGGCTGACCTTGCCCCACGCGCTGATCCTCCTGTTGGACCCGGCGACTCAGGACAAGCTCGACCGGAACGTCCTCGCCGCCTTCCTCGGGCAGAAACAAGTCCTGCTCCACTTCATTCTGGATTTGACCTCCGGTTCCGTGGTCACCGTCCGGATTGAGGGGCGGGAGTATTACGCCATTCTGGCCACCGCGGCCTAATTTTCTCCCACACTCTTCGTTCCACCCGTCGTTGACCCTCGGTTTCTCTGCGTGGTAAACTGACCCTTCTTATGGATAAACCTAGGCGGGTTACCGTCCTCGGAGACGGGGGATGGGGGACCTGTTTGGCGGTTTTGCTAGCCGGCCAGGCGCACCGGGTTACCCTGTGGGGCGCTTTCGCCGACTACGTTGCCGAGATGCGCCGGACCCGGGAGAACGTGAAGTTTCTTCCCGGCGTCAAAATTCCGGACGAAGTCAACTTAACCGCTGATTTGACAGAGGGTTGGGACGGCTGTGAAGCGCTGGTGGTGGCGGTGCCGTCCCAGTACCTGCGGCCGGTCCTGCAGCGCTGTTCGGCCGGTCCCTGGGACCGGGCGCTGGTGGTCAGCGTGGTCAAAGGGATCGACCCGGAAACCCTGCAGAGGATGTCCGAGCTGATCCGGGCCACGGTTCCCGCCCGGCGGCTCGCGGTCCTTTCCGGGCCGTCCGTTTCGTACGAGGCGGCGCGGGGTGTCCCGACGACGGTCGTGGCCGCCTCGGAGGATCCGGCCTTAGCCCGGGAGACGCAGGAGCTGTTCACGTCGGGCGGGTTCCGCGTGTACACCTCTTCCGATGTCGTCGGCGTGGAGCTGGGCGGAGCGTTGAAGAATGTGATCGCCATCGCCGGCGGCATCGCGGACGGGCTCGGGTTCGGCACCAACACGAAGGCGGCACTGGTCACGCGGGGTTTGGCGGAGATGGCCCGGTTGGGCGCGGTGATGGGAGCCCAGGAGCGGACATTCGCGGGCTTAAGCGGTCTCGGGGATTTGATCACCACTTGCTTCAGCCCGCACAGCCGGAACCGGCGGGTCGGGGAAGAGCTCGGAAAGGGGAAGTCCCTCGCTGAGGCGACCGGCGGGATGGTGCAGGTGGCGGAGGGGGTCGTGACGGCAAAATCGGCGCACGCGCTGGAGCGGAAACACAAGGTGGAGATGCCGATCACGGCGGCGGTCTACCAGGTGCTCTACGAAGGCCGCCCGGCCCACGAGGTCGTCCGCGACCTCATGCTCCGGGAACCGAAAGCGGAATAACGAGGAGGGTAAGATGGCACTCATGAGAACGGGCAATCCGACGCTGAACAGCACTGCTTTCTCCGGCACTCAGGCCCGGACCGGAGAGGAGCCGATGACGCTCCAGGGCGCCGTCAACAAAACGGCGATCCTGCTCTTCCTCGTCGTGGCGGCGGCCGGCGTCACCTGGGGACAACTGCGCGTGAACCCGGGCTACGCCATGAAGTGGTCTATGCTCTGGGCGCTCGTCGGGTTCGTCGTGGGGCTGGTGACGGTGTTCAAGAAGTCCTGGGCCCCGGTCACCGCGCCGATTTACGCCGTTGTCGAAGGGCTCCTGCTGGGAGTGCTCTCCTCCCTCTTCGAGCTCCAGTATCCGGGGATCGTGATCCAGGCGGTCGCTTTGACCTTCGGCACCCTGGCGGCTCTGTTGATCGCCTACACTTCCCGGATCATCCAGGTGACCCAGAATTTCCGGCTGGGGGTCCTGGCGGCCACCGGCGGGATCCTCATCGTGTACTTGGTGGACATGGTTATGGCCTTCTTCGGCCACCGGATCCCGATGATCCACGAGAGCGGCTGGATCGGGATCGGGTTCAGTTTGTTCGTCGTGACCATCGCGGCGCTGAACCTCGTGCTCGACTTCGATTTCATCGAACGGGGCGCGCAGAGCAATCAGGCGAAGTACATGGAGTGGTACGCCGGGTTCGGCCTGGTCGTCACGCTGGTCTGGCTGTACATGGAGATCCTGCGGCTGCTGTCGAAATTTTCCCGCCGCCGCTAAAAAACTTCACGGGGCGTGGCTCAGCTTGGCTAGAGCGCTTGCATGGGGTGCAAGAGGTCCCGAGTTCAAATCTCGGCGCCCCGATTTCTTTATCGATCGGGCGAATCATGGATAAGGTCAACGTAGGGCTCATAGGGCTCGGCACCGTCGGGTCGGGAGTGGCGAAGATGCTGCTCTCGCGGCGGCAGTTCCTTGCCCGCAAGGCGGGGATCCCGCTCTCCCTGCGGCGGGTCTGCGTGCGCCATTCCCGGCGATCACGGGTGGGTGTGGACCCCCGCATGATCATCGGCTCGCCGCGGGAGATCCTGCAGGACCCCGACATCCAGGTGGTCGTCGAGCTGATGGGGGGCATCCACCCGGCGAAGGAGATCGTGCTGGCGGCGATCGCGGCCGGCAAGTCGGTGGTCACGGCGAACAAGGCCCTGCTGGCGCACCACGGCGAAGAACTGTTCCGCGCCGCCGCCAAGAAAGGGGTGGACCTCTATTTCGAGGCGAGCGTTGCCGCCGGCATCCCGATCATCAAGGGACTGCGGGAGTCGCTGATCGGCAACGACATCGAGGTGCTCTACGGCATCCTGAACGGCACGACCAACTTCATCCTCACCGAGATGTCCCGCGGCGAAGGGCGTTCCTTCAAGTCGGCTCTCAAGGAGGCCCAGCAGAGGGGCTACGCCGAGAAGAACCCGTCGCTGGACCTGCGCGGCATCGACACCGCCCATAAGATGGCGGTGCTGACCCTGCTGGCGTTCGGCAAGACGGTGCGTCCGGACCAGATCTACGTGGAGGGGATCCAGGACATCACGGCCAACGACGTCCGCTACGCGCATGACTTCGGCTGTACGATCAAACTGCTGGGGATCGCCAAGCGGGACGGCGAGGAGCTGGAGGTGCGCGTGCACCCGACGCTCCTGCCGAACAACCACCTGCTCTCGAGCGTCAACGGCGTGCACAACGCCGTCTTTGTGGAGGGGGACCTGATCGGCGACCTGGTGCTCTACGGCGAGGGGGCCGGCCGGTTCCCGACGACCAGCGCCGTGATCTCCGACCTGGTGGATGTGGCCCGCAACCTGAAGTACGGCTGTACGATGCGGGTGCCGCCGCCCCTGCCGGTGAAGCGGATCCGGCGGGTGAAGCGGATGGGGGAGATCGAGGGGCGGTACTATTTCCGGTTCTCCTGCATCGACCGGCCGGGCGTGCTGTCCCGGATCTCCCGGATCCTGGGAGGGCACCGGATCTCGATCGCGAGCGTCCTGCAGAAGGACCGGCGGCGGGAGCACATCGTGCCGGTGGTCATTACGAGCCACGAGGCGAAGGAAAAGGACGTGCAGGCCGCGCTGGCGGAGATCGACAAGCTGTCAATCGTCCGGCGCAAGACGGTCTCGATCCGGATGGAGAGAGGATGACCCCGCCCCTTCGCTTCCAGGGCCGCCGGGTTGCGGCCAAACAGCGTCACATCGGCGGCCCCCGTGCCGAGCAGAAACTCGGCACGGTAAAGGGACACCTTTGTGGAAGCGAAGGGGCGGGGTGGCCCGGCGTCATCGAGCGGTACCGGGAGTTTCTTCCGGTCGGACCGCGGACACCGGTGGTGACGCTGAAAGAAGGGAACACCCCGCTGATCCCGGCCCGGGCGCTGTCGGCCCGGCTGGGCAAGGACATTAAGGCCTACTTCAAATGCGAGGGGCTGAACCCAACCGGCTCGTTCAAAGACCGCGGCATGACGATGGCGGTTTCCAAGGCCAAGGAAGCCGGCAAGACCGCGATCATCTGCGCTTCGACCGGAAACACCTCCGCCTCGGCGGCCGCTTACGCCGCGCAGGGGGGATTGAAGTGCGTGGTGCTGATCCCGCAGGGAGCGATCGCGCTGGGGAAGCTGGCGCAGGCCCTGATCCACGGCGCGCAGGTGCTGGCCGTGAAGGGCTCGTTCGACGACGCGCTGGAGCTGGTGCGGCAGATCACCCAACAGACTTCGATGGAGCTGGTGAACTCGATCAACCCGCACCGGCTGGAAGGACAGAAGAGCGGCGCGTTTGAGATCTGCGACGCGCTCGGAGGCCCTCCGGACTACCACGCGATCCCGGTGGGGAACGCCGGTAACATCACCGCTTACTGGAAGGGGTACAACGATTATTTCCGCGTGGGGAAGACCGACGGCCTGCCGAAAATGCTGGGGTTCCAAGCGGCGGGCGCGGCACCCATCGTGCTGGGCAAGCGGGTTTTGAAGCCGGAGACGGTCGCCACGGCGATCCGGATCGGCAACCCGGCCAGCTGGGAAGGGGCCGTCGCCGCCCGGGATAATTCCGGCGGGCTGATCCACGCGGTGACCGACGCCGAGATCCTGGAGGCGTACCGGTTCCTCGCGCAGAGAGAGGGGATCTTCACCGAGCCGGCCTCGGCCGCCTCGGTGGCCGGCGTGCTGAAGCTCGGCAAGAAGGGATATTTCCGCCGCGGCTCGAGCGTGGTTTGCGTGCTGACCGGCCACGGCCTCAAGGACCCGGAGCGGGTGCTCAAGACGGTCAAGCCGCCCAAGGTGGTCCCGCCGAAACTGGGGCCGGTGATGGCCGCGATGGGGTTATGAGAAAACACCCGAAGGTCTTCGTGCTCGTCTGCGACGGCATGGCCGATGAGCCGGTGGCGCAGTTGGAGGGGAAGACCCCGCTGGAAGCGGCGAAAACGCCGAACATGGACCGGCTCGCGCGGGAAGGCAAAGTGGGACTGGCCCGCACGATCCCGAAGGGGTTCACGCCGGCCAGCGACGTCGGGAACCTGTCGATCCTGGGCTACGACCCGAAGCAGTATTACTGCGGGCGCGGCCCTCTGGAGGCGGCCAACCTGGGCGTGGAGCTCAAGGACGGAGAGGTTGCCTTCCGCTGCAACTTGATCACCACCGATGGGGACACGCTGAGCGATTACTCCGCCGGCCGCATCGTGACTGACGAGGCGAAGACGCTGATCCACAGTTTGGAAGCGGAGCTGGGCGAGAGGAACCTCCGGTTTTACCCCGGATCCCGCTACCGGCACCTGGCTGTCTTCAGCGATCCGGAGTCGGCCGAAGGCCTGCTGAAGACCCGCTGTTCGCCGCCGCACGACATCACCGGCTGGAAGATCACCGACCATTGGCCGAAGGGGCCGGCCTCGAAGCGGCTGATCGGGATCATGGAAAGATCCCGCGAGATCCTGGCCGGGCATGAGGTGAACCAGGTCCGGTTGGATCTGAAAGAGAACCCCGCCAACATGATCTGGTTTTGGGGACAGGGGACCCGCCCCCGCATGCCCACGTTCCAAGAGCGCTGGCAGGCGAGCGGCTGTGTGATCTCAGCGGTGGACCTGGTAAAAGGGGCCGGCCGGCTGGCCGGGCTGGAAGTGGTCGAGGTTCCGGGCGCCACCGGGTATTACGACACCAACTACGAGGGGAAGGCGAAGGCAGCTCTCAAGAACTTGAAGAAGCGGGACATGGCCTTCGTGCACGTGGAGGCGGCCGACGAGGCCGGGCACAACGGCGATCTCCGGCAGAAGCTCACGGCGATCGAGAACTTCGACCGGCTGGTGGTCGGCACGATCCTGGAGCACGCGCCGGTGCTGGGGCCGGTCCGGATCCTGGTGATCCCGGACCACCCGACCTTGGTGGAGAAGCGAGCCCATTCCGCCGACCCGGTCCCGTTTGTTTTCTGGGGAGAGGGAATCTCCCCGGATGCTTGCTCCTCGTTCGGCGAGACGGCCGCGAAGCAGTCCGGCTGGATGGTCGAGGAGGCGCACGAGATCCTGCCGAGATTGATGGCGGAAGAAACACTCTGACCTTTCGATGTCTCTGATCGTCCAGAAATACGGCGGGTCATCGGTCGCCAACCCGGAGCGGATCAAGCGGGTGGCGGAGCGGATCTGCCGCGCGCGCAAGGCCGGCCATCAGGTGGTGGTCGTGGTCTCCGCGATGGGGGACAACACCGACAATCTGCTCGGGCTGGCGGAGCAGGTCTCGAAGGATCCGCCGGAACGGGAGATGGACATGCTGTTGGCCACCGGCGAGCAGGTGTCGGCCGCTTTGCTCGCGATGGCGACCGACGCGCTGAAGGTGAAGGCGGTCTCTTTCACGGCCGCGCAGGTCGGCATCCTAACCGACCGGGAACACCGCAACGCCCGCATCCAGGACATCAGCGCCCAGCGCATCAAGGAATCGCTGGCGAAAGGATATGCGGTGATCGTGACCGGCTTCCAGGGCATCACGCCGGACCACGAGATCACCACGCTGGGCCGCGGCGGGTCGGACCTGACGGCCGTGGCGCTCGCCTCGGCGCTGAAGGCGAAGATCTGCGAGATCTACACCGATGTGGAAGGGATCTACACGGCCGACCCGCGCGTGGTCCCCAACGCGCGCAAACTGCCGGCGATCAGCTACGAAGAGATGCTGGAGCTGGCCTCGCTGGGGTCGCAGGTGATGCAGGCCCGCTCGATGGAAATGGCCATGAAGTACGGCGTGCCTCTGCACGTGCGGTCCAGCTTCTCCCGGCGGACCGGGACGATTATTTCGAAGGAGGTGAAGGCGATGGAACAAGTGGTGGTCAGCGGCGTCTCCCTGCAGAAGGACGAGGCGAAGGTGACGATCTGCGACGTGCCGGACCGTCCGGGCATCGCGGCGGTGATCTTCACCGGCATCTCGGACGCCAACATCAACGTGGACATGATCGTGCAGAACGTCAGCCGCACGGGCTTGACCGACGTCTCGTTCACCGTCCCCCGCGCCGATTTGAAGAAGGTCCTGCGCGTGGCCCGCCGCGTGGCCGCCAAGGTGAAGGCCGGCCGGGTGATCCACGATGACGGGATCGCCAAGATCTCGGTGGTGGGGTTAGGGATGCGCTCCCACTCCGGCATCGCGGCCAAGATGTTCCAGGCGCTGGCGAAGGAATCGATCAACATCGGCATGATCTCCACCTCGGAGATCAAGATCTCCTGCATCATCCGGAAGGACCAGGCCGTCAAGGCGGTCCGGACGATCCACGACGTGTTCGGCCTGGGCAAGCGTTGAAAATTTTCCTCTACGACACCACGATGCGCGACGGCGCGCAGACCGAGGGGATCTCCCTGTCGGCCGACGACAAGCTCCAGATCTTCGAGAAGCTGGATGAGCTGGGCGTCCCGTATGTCGAGGGGGGATGGCCGATGTCCAACCCGAAGGAGATGGAGTTCTTCCTGCGGGCCAAGAAACTGAAGATCAAGCACTCGGTGCTGACGGCGTTCGGCTCGACGCGCAAGGCGAACACGCCGGTCGGCCAGGACCCTCAGGTGAAATCCCTGCTGGAGGCCGAGACGAAGGTGGTCACGATCTTCGGCAAGAGCTGGGATCTGCACGTGCGGGAGGTGTTCCGCGTCCCGCTGGAGGAGAACCTGCGGATGATCGCCGACACGGTGGCTTACCTCAAGAAGCAGGGTGTCGAGGTGATGTACGACGCGGAGCATTTCTTCGATGGGTTCAAGGCCAACCCCGAGTACGCGGTGAAGACCTTGGAAGCGGCCGCGGAGGCCGGCGCCAGCACCTTGATCCTCTGCGACACCAACGGCGGCTCCCTGCCGAGCACCGTGACGAAGGTGATCCAAGCCGTCCGGGAGGGGCTCTCCCTGCCGCTGGGCATCCACTGCCACAACGACTCGGAGATGGCGGTGGCCAACTCCGTCGCGGCCGTCGAGGCCGGCGTGGTCCAGGTGCAGGGATGCATCAACGGCTACGGCGAGCGCTGCGGCAACGCCAACCTCTCCTCGGTCATCCCGGTGCTCCAGCTGAAGATGGGCTATTCCTGCATTCCCGCGGAGAAGCTCAAGCACCTCTCCGAGGTGTCCCACTTCGTGGCCGAGGTCTGCAACATGCGGCCCGACGACCACCAGCCGTTCGTCGGCTCGTCCGCGTTCGCGCACAAGGGCGGGGTTCACATCCACGCGGTGCTCAAGACGGCCCAAAGCTACGAGCACATCGACCCGGGGCTGGTCGGCAACCAACAGCGCCTGCTGATCTCCGAGATGGGCGGCAAGACCACGATCCAGTCCCGCGCGAAAGCGCTGAAGCTCGACCCGGACGCCGACCCGGAGAAGGCGAAGTCCTTCCTGAAGACCGTGCAGGAACTGGAGAGCAAGGGATACCACTTCGAGGCGGCCGAGGGGTCGCTGGAGCTCCTGATGCGGCGGACCTACAAGCATTTCAAGAGCTCGTTCGACCTGCAGAAGTTCAGCGTCATCGTCGAGAAAGAAACCGACGGCACCCTGACCTCGCAGGCCACCATCAAGGTGAAGGTGGACGGCAAGGTCCAGCACACGGTGGCCGAGGGGGACGGCCCGGTCAACGCGCTGGACACGGCGCTCCGCAAAGCGCTGGCCCAGTTTTATCCCACCGTCGGCGAGATGCACCTGGTGGATTTCAAGGTGCGCGTGCTGGATTCCCAGAAAGGGACCGCCGCGCGCGTGCGGGTGCTGATCCAATCCCAGGACGCCCAGGACAGCTGGTGGACGATGGGCGTCAGCGAGAACATCATCGAGGCCAGCTGGCAGGCCCTGGTGGACTCGGTCGAGTACAAGCTCCTCAAAGACACTAAGAAGTGAGTGAAGCGTACAATCCTTCCGACGTTGAAGCCCGCCTCTACGCGGAGTGGGAAACGAAAGGCCTCTTCAAGCCGGACCTGAACGCCCCCCAGGGCCCGTTCTCCATCGTGATCCCGCCGCCCAATGTGACCGGCATCCTGCACATGGGGCACGCGCTCAACAACACCCTCCAGGACATTCTGGTCCGCTGGCGCCGGATGCAGGGATACGCCGTCCTCTGGGTGCCCGGCACCGACCACGCCGGCATTGCCACGCAGAACGTCGTGGAGCGCCAACTCGCGAAGGAGAAGATCACCCGCCATCAGCTCGGCCGCGAGAAATTCGTCGAGAAGGTGTGGGAATGGAAACAGCAGTACGGCTCCACGATCGTCAAACAGCTGCGCCGGCTCGGCTCCTCCTGCGATTGGTCCCACGAGCGGTTCACGATGGACGAGGGGCTCTCCAAGGCGGTCCAAACCTGCTTCCTGGAACTGCACAAGGCCGGGCTCATCTATCGAAATTTCTACATGGTCAACTGGTGCCCCCGCTGTCAGACGGCCCTCTCCGACGAAGAGGTGGTTCACGAGGAGATCAAAGGACATCTTTGGTACATCCGATACCCGAATGATAAAGGTGGAGTGATCGTTGCTACTACGCGGCCCGAAACAATGTTGGGAGATGCGGCGGTAGCAGTTAATCCTAAAGATGATCGGTACCGAGCGCTTATCGGCACAGAGGTTCTTCTCCCTCTTTCAAATCGAAGAATTCCAATTATCTCTGATGACGTAATCGATCCGACCTTTGGAACAGGAGCAGTAAAAGTAACTCCTGCTCATGATCCCGTCGACTTTGAAATTACAAGGCGTCATCCGGAAATTATCGGACTAGGCGCTTCTAGCCGTTTTTCGATCCCGCTGAATTGGTTTGTTATCGATCGTGAAGGAAAAATGAGGGGCCGAGAATCCTACGATGGACTCGATAGATTCAAGGCCCGCGACCAGATCGTCGCCGATCTGAAAACGCAGGAATATTTGGTGGATGCGAAGGATTACAAACACTCCATCGGACATTGCTATCGCTGCAAAACAGTGATTGAACCTCGCCTAAGCCCTCAGTGGTTCGTGAAGATGCAGCCGCTGGCAAAACTCGGCATCGAAGCTGTTGAGAAGGATGGGATGCGCTTTGTCCCGGAACGATGGACCAAGGTCTACATGGATTGGCTGAACAATATCCGGGATTGGTGCATCTCCCGGCAGATCTGGTGGGGCCATCGGATTCCGGTCTGGGTGCATCCAACTTGCAATAGACCAGAATTCGAGGGACATGGGGAATGGAAGGATGGCCGCTATGTCGAGCCGGGTATGGTGATCATGTCGGCCGAAGAATTTGAGAAGAACCCACCTGCTTGCCCGACTTGCGGAAAAAAGGATGAGTGGCTCCGGGACCCGGATGTTCTGGACACCTGGTTCTCCTCCTGGCTCTGGCCCTTCTCCACGCTCGGGTGGCCGGAGCAGACGAAAGATCTGTCCACCTTTTACCCCACCTCGGTGCTGGTCACCGCTCAGGACATCATCTTCTTCTGGGTGGCCCGCATGGTGATGGCCGGAAAGTTTTTCCTGAAGAAGATCCCCTTCAAGGACGTTTACATCCACGGCATCATCCGGGTCGAGGGGGGCAAGAAGATGTCCAAGTCCCTCGGCAACATCATCGACCCGCTGGAGATCATCGAGCGGATGGGGGCGGACGGCCTGCGCTTCTCGATCGCCCACATGGCCTCCGAGGGGCAGGACCTCTACCTCTCGGAGAATAAGTTCCTGCTGGGGCGCAATTTCGCGAACAAGCTCTGGAATGCTGCCTCGTTTGTGATGGAGGGAAGAAATCCGGTTGGTTCTAAACCTATAGAAGAACAAGATCTTACGTTAGCGGATAAGTGGATTCTTTCGAGATTACAAGACGCCACTTGGGCGGTGACCCGCTCGCTGGAAGAATATAAATTTAACGAAATGGCCAGAGAGTTGTACCAATTTATCTGGCATGATTTTTGCGACTGGTATCTGGAGGTCGCCAAGCTTCAGCGAGAAGAGAAGCCGGAGCAGACTGGGATTGTGCTTCGCCATGTGCTGGGGCAAACTTTACGTTTGTTGCACCCGGTAATGCCGTTTATCACTGAGGAACTTTGGCGTAAGCCGCAGGTGTCTCAGGCAGACACTATCATGAAGGCGCCTTGGCCGGAGCCGAATGCAACTTTTGTGGACCTAGAGTCTGAGCGACAATTTGCTCGGTTACAGGAAGTGATTACTGAAATTCGAAACATCCGATCCTCCTTTCGAATTCCCCCTAAACAGAAAGTGGATCTTAGTATCCAAGCCGGAAAGGGTGCAGAATTGCTTTCCAAACATGAAGCGATCATCCGCCGTCTTGCCATTGTTGAGAAAATAACCATTTCGGAAAAGATCAAACGGCCTTCGGGCGCAGTGGCTTCTCACCTACCAGCTAGGAGTGGCTGCGACGCGTGGGACCTGATCGTGCCGCTGGCGGGACTGGTGGATCTCGCCATCGAGCGGCAGAGGATCCAAAAAGAGCTGGCCGACCTGGAAACCCGCGCCCGCTCGAAGAAAAGCCGCCTGGAAGACCCCGCCTTCCGCGAGAGGGCCCCCGCCGACGTTGTCGCGGAAGAGGAAGAATCCCTCAAAGAATTGGAGCTGGAGCGGGCCAAATGGGCCGAGTCGCTGAAACAGATTCAATAAACCGGGAGAACATCCTCCCCCTGCTCATCGCGGCGCTGAAAGAGGACGTCGGCTCGCGGGACATGACCTCCGCCGCGCTGATTCCCACGGGGCAATCGGCCAAGGCGGAGATCGTCATCCGGAAAGAGGGGGTCATCGCCGGTCTCCAGGTGGCGGAGTGGGTCTTCGAGATGGTGAACCCCAAGGTCAAGTTCCAGCCGATGGTGAAGGACGGGCAGAAGGCCTACCCGGCCAAGGCAGTAGCTTTCCTGGAAGGTCCGGCCCGCGGCATCCTGGCCGGGGAGCGGGTGGCGCTGAACTTCCTGGCCCACCTGTCCGGCATCGCCACCTTCACGAGGGCTTTTGTGGACCGGGTGAAGGGAACGCCGGTGAAGATCATGGACACCCGCAAGACCACGCCGGGCCTGCGCCTGCTGGAGAAGTACGCGGTCCGGATGGGGGGCGGCGTGAACCACCGGATGGGGCTCTACGACAGCGTGCTGATCAAGGACAACCACCTGCGGCTGGCCGGCGGTGTGGAGAAAGCGGTGGCGCAGGTGCGCTCCGTCGTCCAGAAGGGAATCCCGGTCCAGTTGGAGGTGGCGAACCTGCAGGAATTCCGCCAGGCGCTGAGCGCCCGGCCCGATCTCATCCTGCTGGACAACATGCGGCTTTCGGAGATGCAGGAGGCGGTGCGGCTCCGCAACGCGGTGGCCCGCTCCAACCCGGAGGCCAAGATCCCGCTGGAAGTCTCCGGAGGCGTCACGCTGGAGACCGCTCGGCAGATCGCGCTGACCGGCGTGGAGCGGATCTCGATCGGGGCGCTGACCCATTCCGCGCCGATCCTCAACGTCGCCCTCGAGGTCGTGGGATGAGCGGGTTCACGCTGATCAGCGAGATGACCCCGAAAGGGGACCAGCCGGAGGCGATCCGCCAATTGGCCGGGGGGATCCGCGAGGGCCGGCGGTTCCAGACCCTGCTGGGGGCCACCGGCACCGGCAAGACCTTCACGATGGCCCACGTGATCGAGAAGATCCAGCGGCCGACGCTGGTGATCTCGCACAACAAGACGCTGGCCGCTCAGCTCTACAGCGAGCTGAAATCCTTCTTCCCGCGGAACGCCGTCGAATACTTCGTGAGCTACTACGACTACTACCAGCCGGAGGCGTACATCCCGCAGACCGACACCTACATCGAGAAGGACTCCGCGATCAACGACCGGCTCGACCGGCTTCGGCTGGCGGCGACGACGGCCCTGCAGTCCCGCGAGGACGTGATCATCGTGGCTTCCGTCTCCTGCATCTACAACTTGGGCGACCCCGAGGATTACAAATCTCTCCTGCTGTTTCTGGAAGTAGGACAGGAGATCCCACGGCAGGACCTCCTGCGGCGGTTGGTGGCCCTGCTGTACGAGCGCAACGACATCGATTTCGCGCGCGGAAAATTCCGTGTGCGGGGCGAAACCGTGGAGATCTTCCCCGCTTACGAGGAGACCGCGGTCCGCTTGGAGATGTTCGGCGACCGGATCGAGAAGATCTCGGTGGTGGACCCGGTCAGCGGGAAGGCCCTGCAGTCGCTCGAAAAGCTCGCCCTCTACCCGGCCAAACATTTCATCACCACCGCCGAGCGGATCGAGCCCGCACTTGCCCGGATCGAGCAGGAGCTCGAGGAGCGGGTGAAGGAGCTCAAAGGGCAGGGGAAACTCCTGGAGGCCCAGCGGCTGGAGTCCCGCACCCGCTACGACATGGAGATGCTGAAGGAAGTCGGCATCTGCCACGGCATCGAGAACTACTCGCGCCACCTGTCGGGCCGGCCGGCCGGGTCCCGTCCCTGGTGCCTGCTGGATTATTTCCCCCGGCCCGCCGAGGGGGCCACCGGCCGGGGCGGGCCTAAGGGATTCCTCACGGTCATCGACGAATCGCACGTCACGGTGCCGCAGGTGCGGGGGATGTTCGCGGGGGACAAGGCCCGCAAGGAGGTACTGGTGAACTTCGGGTTCCGGCTCCCCTCCTGCCTGGACAACCGGCCGCTCCGGTTCGAGGAGTTCGAAAAAATGATCGGGCAGACGGTTTTCGTCTCGGCCACGCCCAGTCCCTACGAAATGCGGGCCTCTCAGGACCGCATCGTTCAGCAGGTGATCCGCCCGACCGGGCTGGTGGACCCGGCGATGGAGGTCCGGCCGATCGAAGGCCAGGTGGATGACCTGATTCATGAGGTTCGGGAGCGGGCCAAGAACAAAGAACGAACGCTGGTCACCACGCTCACCAAGCGGATGGCGGAGGACCTGTCCTCCTACCTGAAGGAGGCCGGCCTCCGGGTAACTTACATCCACTCCGACCTGGACGCGTTCGACCGGGTGGAAGTCTTGAAAAATCTGCGGCTGGGCAACGTGGACTGCGTGGTCGGCATCAACCTCCTGCGGGAGGGGCTGGACCTGCCGGAGGTGTCGTTGGTCTGCGTGCTGGACGCCGATAAGGAAGGGTTTCTCCGTTCCGCCACCTCCCTCATCCAGGTGTCGGGCCGGGCCGCGCGGCACCTCCACGGCAAGGTGATTCTCTACGCCGATCAGGTTACCGACTCGATGCGGCAGGCGATGCAGGAGACCGATCGCCGCCGCGCCATTCAGCTGGAGCACAACCGGGAGAACAAGATCACCCCCCGCTCCATCGAGAAGGCCATCCGAGAAGGGATCGAGACGGTGGCGAAAGAGGAAGCTGAAGAAGTCGTGCGGGAGTCGGCCGGCTTCAGCCCAGAGCAGTTTGATGTGGAGGAGGCGGTGGCGGAGATGGAGGAGGAGATGGAGCTGGCGGCCCGCAACCTGCATTTCGAGCGGGCGGCCGTGATCCGAGACCAGATCGCCGACCTGCGCAAGAAGGGGATTTCCAGTTTAGCCGGCGCCGAACCCGCGCCAGAGCGCCGGCGTGGCGCCAAGCGATGGAGGAGGCGGGCATGACGGACGAGGCGATCCTCAACGCGCTGAGGACTCGGCAGGGGGAGTTTGTCTCCGGCGAGGAGCTGAGCAGGACGGCCGGCGTCACCCGCACGGCGATCTGGAAAGAGATCGAGAAACTGCGCGCCGAGGGGTACAAGATCCTGGCCCAGCCGCACAGCGGCTACCAGCTGGTGGCCGTCCCGGACCGGCTGACGGCGCAGGAACTTTCCTGGGACCTCTCGACGCGCCGGGTCGGCCGCCGCATCCATGCCTACGACACCACCGACTCCACGATGGATGTGGCGCACCGGCTGGCGGCCGCGGGAGAGCCGGAGGGCTCGGTGGTGGTGGCCGAAGCGCAGGGCAGGGGCCGCGGGCGGATGGGCCGCACGTGGATCTCTCCCAAAGGAAAAGGGATTTACCTTTCGGTGATCCTGCGGCCGGACCTCCAGCTGACGGAGATCCCGAAGATCACGCTGGTCGCGGCGGTCGCGGCGGCCCGGGCCGTGGAGTCCGGCACTGGCCTGAAGCCGGAGATCAAATGGCCGAACGACCTGTTGATCAACGGCAAGAAGATCGCCGGCATCCTGACCGAGCTCAACGCCGAGCTCAACCGGATCAACTACGTGGTGATCGGCATCGGGCTCAACGTGAACACGCCGGCCGACCGGCTCCCCGCGCACGGGACGTCGCTGGCGCAGGAGTTGGGAGAGCGGGTGGACCGGCTCCGGTTGGCCCGCGGTTTGCTGGCCCAACTGGACACAACCTACGCCCAGTTCCTGGAGGGAGGCATGGAACCCATCCTGGAAAGCTGGCGGCAGTTCGCCGGGTTCCTCGGCCGGCGAGTCCGGGTGGCCATGGATGGGCGGACGCTGGACGGCCAGGCGGTGGATGTGGATCCCAGCGGCGCCCTGCTTGTCCGCACCGACACCGGGCTGATAGAATCGGTCTCAGCCGGAGAGGTCTTGGTGGTTCGATAGATGAAAAAAATCCTCACACTCCTGTTCGTCGTTCTCTGTATTTACCCCCTCTCGACATCCGCCGAGGAGGAGCATCCGGTGCTGGTCCTTGAGCTGAAGGGGACCGTCGACCCGGCGCTGGCCCGCTACGTCGCGCGCGGTTTGGAAGAGGGCCGCCGGGCGGAAGCGGCCGCCGTCGTGCTGGACCTGGGCACTTCCGGCGGGTTGGAGGGATCTCTACAGCGGATCTCCCAAATTATCCAAGATTCCCCGGTTCCGGTGGTCGCCTACCTCTCGGGGGGTGGTTCCCCCCAGATTAGGGAATCGATGTTTCCAGACACGGACGCCCGGATCGCGGAATCCGCACAGATCGTATTGCCGGCTTCGGACGTCAAGGATCTCGGCGAGCTGCTCCGCCAGGATGTGGAGGGTCGTCCGGTGAAAACAATCTTCGGAATGACCACTCTCTCCGTGAAGGACCAACCGCTCCGGCCGGTCCCCCTTTCCTTGATGGAAAACGTCCTGCACCGGCTGGCTCATCCGAACCTCGCCTACCTCCTGCTCCTTCTGGGCATCTACGGGTTGGTTTACGCGCTGGCCAAGCCGGGCGCGGTTTTTCCAGGGGTGCTGGCGGCGAACCTGCTGGTGCTGGCGCTGATCGCGCTCGAGACACTGGAGGTCCACTGGGGAGGAATCACGCTGATCACGCTGGCGATTCTCCTCTTCATCGCGGGCATCCGCTTTCCCCGCGCCCGGAATGGGGCCGCGGCCGCGGGTGTCCTCCTTTTCGCGTTGGGCTCGGCGCTTCTGTTCCCGGGTGGGCGCATTCCTTCTCTGCGCCTGCACTGGAGCGCGATCGGCTCCGCGACCCTGCTGACGGCCGGCTTCTTCATGGCGGTCGTCGGCGGCAGGAAGCGGTAGCGTGTCTGTCTTCGGTATCTGCGCTCTGGCCGGGTTGGGTTTCTGGGTCGCGGGGTTGCTCTTCGCCTTTTGGAAGGGAAAGATCCCTTCCATCGGCGCGGACCGCTGGGGGATCGGCTGGGGTGGAATCTCCGGGCTCTTCCTCTACTGGGCCTTCCTGGACCGCCATTTCGAAGCCCAGTCCCTCTTTTTGGAACTGCCGGTGGCGGCCATGCTCCTGCTGTCCCTGCATTCCGCGCTGGTCTTCCATCCCCAGATCGTGGATCTCCAGCGCAAGGTCGCGGAGCCGAAATATGCCGGCACCGCTCATCTCGAAAAGCTCCGCTTTTGCTTGGCCAACCTCGGCAAACGGTCGTTCCAGCTCCACGCCGTGATCCTGGGGTTGGGAGGGCTCGGCCTGGTTTTGGCGCCGTTCCTCCTGCGCGGATGAAGCGGCTCTCGAGGGAACGGGTCGCCAAGCTGGTCAACCAGCCGGGCGATCCGCTCCGGCTGGCGCTTGCCTTCGCGATGGGGATCCTGCTGGGCGTCCTTCCCGGGACCGGCGCGGTCATGGCCGCGGCGTTGGCCACGGTATTTCGGCTGAACATCCCCCTGGCGGTGGCGGGCGCCCTGCTGACCAACCCGCTCACCGCTCCGCTGGTGTACGCAGGCAGTTACTTTATCGGCCGGGCCCTGCTGGGCAAACTGGACATCGAGCAGACGATCACGCGCGTCCTGCTGACGACGATCGCCGGCAACGTGGTCCTGGCTCTGGGGATGGCCGTGGTCGGTTTCCTGTCCGTCTGGGGGCTGGCCGTTTGGTACCGGTCCGGCAAGAGATGAACATCCTGCTGGCGATCGACGTCGGGAACACGAGCATCACCGCCGGCCTCTTTCGGGGAGAGCGGCTGGTTTCCCGCGGCCGGATCCTGACCCACGGCTCCACGCGGTCGCTCCTGCGCGCGGTGAAGGCGCGGCCTCGGGACCTGGACGGCGTGATCGTCTCGAGCGTTGTCCCGCGCGCCACCGTTTCTCTCAAGCGTTCCTTGAAACAGCTTGGCCTCAAGCCGCTGGTCTTGGGGGAGAATATCCGGGCCCCCATCCGGAACCGGTACCGGGTACCATCCCAGGTTGGCCAGGACCGGCTAGTCAACGGAGTCGGCGCTTACTTCCTTTATGGCGGGCCGGCCATCGTGGTGGATTTCGGCACCGCGGTCACCCTGGATTTGGTTTCCGCGCGCTGTGAATACCTGGGTGGACTCATCGTGCCGGGGATCGGCATCGCCCTCGAGGCGCTGGCTTCCCGGACGGCCCTCCTGCCGGCGATCCGGCTCACGCCTCCGGCCGAATTCCTCGGGCGGGACACCCGCCAAAGCATGCTCAGCGGCCTCTTTAATGGTTACGGGGCCCTGTGCGACGGGATCGTCCGGCGGCTCAAGGCCCGCCACGCGCCGTGGGCCAGAGTGATCGCCACCGGCGGTCACAGCCGTCTTTTAGCCCCATTCTGCCGGTCTGTTCAAACCGTGAACGCCGACCTCACTCTGCAGGGTCTCCGGCTCACCTACGAGAAAAACCTAAATACTGCTTGACGAAAATTCTCCTGCGGGCTACCATAGAACAAGATTTAGCACTCTGCCGCACCTGCTGCTAAGCAAACTCTGCGGTTTCTGAGTCAAACTCGATCTGAATTAAGGAGGTTCACAGTTCTGATGGCTATTCAACCCTTGGGTGACAGGATTCTAGTCAAGTTGATGGAAGAGCAGGGAAAATCAGCGGGGGGCATCATCCTACCGGATACGGCCAAGGAAAAGCCCCAGGAGGCAAAAGTGATGGCGGTCGGCAAGGGCCGCCTGCTGGAAGATGGGACCGTCCGTCCCCTGGAGATCAAGGTGGGGGACACGGTCCTTTTTGCTAAGTATTCCGGCACGGAAGTCAACCACGAGGAAAAGGAATTCCTGATCCTTAGGGAAGACGACATCTTGGCGGTCTTGAAGGAAAAGAAGTAACTTAAACCGAAGTACAAGGAGGTTTTCAGCGATGGCAAAGCAGCTGCTGTTCAATGAGGAAGCCCGGCGCGCGATCCTGCGCGGCGTGGAGACCCTGGCCAAGGCGGTCAAGGTGACGCTGGGCCCGAAGGGCCGCAACGTAATCTTGGATAAGAAGTTCGGCTCCCCGACCATCACCAAGGACGGCGTCACGGTGGCCAAGGAGATCGAACTGCAGGATCCCTACGAGAACATGGGGGCCGAGATGGTGAAGGAAGTGGCCTCCAAGACGTCCGACACCGCGGGGGACGGCACCACCACGGCGACCGTCCTGGCGGAGGCGCTCTTCCGCGAGGGGCTCAAGAACGTCACCGCCGGAAGCAACCCGATGGCCCTCAAGCGGGGGATCGACGCGGCGGTCGAGAAGGTCGTGGAAGAGCTCAAGAAGATCAGCAAGAGCATCAAGGACAAGAAAGAGATCGCGCAGGTCGCGACCATCTCCGCCAACAACGATTCGGAGATCGGGAACCTGATCGCCGAAGCGATGGAGAAGGTCGGCAAGGACGGCGTGGTCACCGTCGAGGAAGCCAAGGGGATCAAGACCGAGCTCGAGGTGGTCGAGGGGATGCAGTTCGACCAGGGCTACCTCTCCCCGTACTTCGTCACCGACGCGGAGCGCATGGAGTGCGTCCTGCAGGACGCCTACATCCTGATCCACGAGAAGAAGATCTCCGTGATGAAGGACCTGCTCCCCCTGTTGGAGAAGGTCGCCCGCACCGGCAAGCCGCTCCTGATCATCGCCGAAGAAGTGGACGGCGAGGCGCTGGCGACGCTGGTGGTGAACAAGCTCCGGGGCACGCTGTCCGTGGCGGCCGTGAAGGCGCCCGGCTACGGCGACCGCCGCAAGGCCATGCTGGAGGACATCGCGGTGCTGACCGGCGGCCGCGCGATCACCGAGGACTTAGGGATCAAGATGGAATCGATCGGGACCGAGGACCTCGGCCGCGCCAAGCGCGTGACGATCGACCGCGAGAACACCACGGTCGTGGAAGGGGCCGGCAAGACCTCCGCGATCCAGGGGCGCATCGGCCAGCTCAAGAAGCAGATCGAGGGGACCGATTCCGACTACGACCGCGAGAAACTGCAGGAGCGGCTGGCCAAGCTCTCCGGCGGCGTGGCCGTGATCAAGGTGGGCGCCGCGACCGAGACCGAGATGAAAGAGAAGAAGGCCCGCGTTGAGGACGCGCACCATGCGACCCGCGCGGCGGCCGAGGAAGGGGTGGTTCCCGGCGGCGGGGTGGCTTTCCTGCGGGTGCTCTCAGCGCTCGATAAGGTGAAGACCTCCGGCGACCCGGACGAGAAGACCGGCGTGGAGATTGTCCGGCGGGCGCTCGAAGAGCCGGCCCGCCAGCTTGTGGCCAATGCCGGACTCGAGGGGTCTCTCGTGGTCCAGCGGCTTAAGGAAGAGAAAGGCAGCAACGGATATGACGTGGCCACGCTGAAGTACGTGGACATGTTCGAAGCGGGCATCATCGACCCGACCAAAGTGTCCCGGCTCGCCATCCAGAACGCCGCTTCCATCGCGGGGCTTCTGTTGACCACCGAAGCGCTGGTGACCGACATCCCCGAGAAGGACAAGGCGTCCGCCGGCCCGGGTGGCCACGGCGGCGGCATGGGAGGCATGGATTATTGATGAACCTCAAGCCGCTCAGCGACAAGGGGATCGTGGAGGGGCTGGGTGCCAAGG
>Ga0209515_10000777_pt1 | contig 55804 bp, 78 predicted proteins | sample Subgroupgradi54m_FD_187454 | JGI IMG/M metagenome (GOLD analysis project Ga0209515, IMG submission 187454) | Subsurface groundwater microbial communities from S. Glens Falls, New York, USA - GMW60B uncontaminated upgradient, 5.4 m (SPAdes)... ... | reverse complement strand
CGCATGGACCGGTTCATACCAGGGGGGAGGTCCCGTCCCGCCGTGCAAGGATAGGTATCAAACAGGCTGTAACGCGCAACCTCACACACGGCGGCGAGCTTCCAGCCTTTCAGGAGTAACGGCAGGTTGTCCCGGCAGGCTGTGAGCGCTGCTTGATCCACCACCAACGCCCAAGCGCCAGCCTTGGCGTTGGTTTTGTAGTGGACGTTGGAGGCAACCCCCACCGACAGGAAGAGGTACCGGATATCGGTGATGAGGCGCTCGGAGGCGAGCGTGATGCCCAGCTTCCCTTTTTCCACCGCCACCCACCCATCAGTATCGATCAGCGAGGCTAGGAACATCCATCGTTGCCGTTCAGGCAGCCCGTACACCCATGCCGGGACCCATTTCCCCTTCGATAGAGAGCCCCAAAGCCCCTGCTCCCGCAGCCAGTGCCGCACGCCCGTCTCCTGCTTGGATCGACCCCGCTCGCCGGCTGGCCGCCCCCAATAGTGCGGGCTGCACAACCCACGGGCGTGGACAGCCCCGTCACAGCCAGGGTCAGCACACACGCGTCTTCGTGGTGTGCTCAGACCGTACTGGTAACGCGGTCCCTTGTGGACCGCAAAACCCATCGTTGCAGCGCACTGTTGGAAATCCTCGACGATAACGGCATCGGCATTAGTAAACCCGGCACTACCACTAGAGGTTGACCCCTCCGCCAGCATGTAGGCAAGCAATCGTACCTCCTCGTCGGATCGAACCTCGGTAGTCGGTACCTCCACCCGCCGCGGTGTCGCCAGTCTGCTGCCAATCCCTAGATAACCCGCAGGCACCCACCCCTCAAAACTTCGGACACGATGCTCCGGCGTGAGTGTGACCGCCCATCCGCTCCGGGTCGTGACCTGAATACACGGCTGGACCCCACTCACCCAACGCTGCGACACCCGGCCGGGGGTCAAGCGCCCACTCACCTCACTCAACCCCATAACGCGGTCGCCAATCCTGATGGTGCTTAAGGGCCGGCGCTGGCCGTCAGCGCACAGGACCTGCGTCGTCCCAGCTAGGCATTTGGCGGCCGCCCGCGGCCAGATCATGACGAAGGCGTTATGCCCGTCCGGCCCCGGCCCCTCGCTCCCCACCGGCCAGAGCCACCGCCAGAACTCCTCATGATAGGGCGCCAGCGCCGACGTGAACGTCGCCGGGAAGAGGGCGTGGAGCCAGGTGGCCGCGTCCGTCTCTATGGAAGCGGGGTCGTTTCTGGTTACACCGGCCAACAGCCCCGTGCCAGACTCCCATGCTGACACCCGGTCCGACGTGTGCGCCGCCGCGGGCCCCCATTTCCCCATCCCCGCGAACCCGTCTGACCGGGTCACCAGCTCACCAGCACTTTACCCTCGTGCCCCGCGGCCTACCAGCGGGGGCACGCGCTGCCGCCGCGCCTTGTATATAGACACAATCCCAGCACTTACTCCCCCTCCCGCGGGTCGCCCAGCAGGTTTTCTCTTCCGTGCCTATCGCCCAGCTCATTCGCCCGCTGCCGCCAGGATGCGGCCGAGCGTCTCCGCTACCACCCGGTGGGCGGACGCCAAGGCAAAGACATGATCGCCGTGGGTCTTGAGGTACTCCTCGTCGCCGAGGAGTGCGAGCATGGTATCGAGGGTGCGCCACGCCTGGGAGGCGTAGATTTTCGCATCTGCGAGGACCTGCTGCCTATAAGGCTGAATAATATCGAGGCTCCGCGTGGCAGCCTTCATCAGCGCCACGGTGCCGAACGGGTAGCCAGTTTCCTTGACGACCTGTGCGAGGGTCTGACCGGCGGCGAAGCGTGCGGCGACGTCGGCGCGTTGAGCAGGGGAGTAAGAACGGCGAGGTCGAGGCATGAGGCTCACGTTACCACCGGGGGGGCTGGTGGTCAAGCCTCCTTATATAGAGAGGGTTTCCGGGCGAAGCCGTACTCCCGCGGGTCTCCCCGCGCAAACTGTAAGGCACTCAGTAATGTGGGAGGGGTTGACAATGGGTAGACAGGGGTATACAATGGGGGTGTTAGGGCTGCGGGCGGACACCGCCGGGCCAGGGGGGGATGAGATGGCACAGTATACGATGAGCTACCAATGCGGACACACCGAGGGCGTCCAGCTCTACGGGCCGGCGAAGGACCGCGAGTGGCGGCTCAAGGCAGCGCGGGAGCGGGAGTGCAAGGACTGCGCGCGGAAGTCCCACGAGGGAGACAACACCGAGGCGGCAGTCCTGAGCCGGGTCGAGGGGCTACCCCGTCTGGTGGGCACACCCAGCCAGGTCAGCTACGCCGAGTCGGTACGGCGAACCAAGATCGCCGAGCTCGACGCGCTCATGGCGCAGGTGGCGGCGGCGCCGCAGGCGCAGGAAGAGCCAAGCCTGTTGAGACTCTATGGCAAGCTGGCCGACCTGGTACGCCGGCAGCCCGAGGCCCGGTACTGGCTGGACGGCCGCAACAGTAGCGCCCAGTATCTGCTGCAGCAGGCCAACAAGGGGCTGGGACGCTAGGGAGGCTGCGGGCGGACACCGCCGGGCCGGGGAGGGTGAGATGGAGACTCGGAAATGGGCCGAACTCACATGGGCGATGCAGAGGTGGCTAGAGCGGGCGATGGAACGGCGCTGGGGGTTGGTCAGCGAGCCGGGGGGCACCTGGGATACCGCCGGCAGGGAACTCCGGCGCGAATTGTTAGGGGCAACCCTTTACTGAGCCACGCCGAACGCGCCTCGGATGGCCGGGACGCGTCGGGCGAGGTTCATGGCATCGACACTTTGGAGGAGGACGAGATGATTACCTGCTCAAAATGCGGCTCAAGGGTCGGAGTCACAGGTCCATGTAAGACCTGCGCCAAGAATCGTACCGGCGTGGGCCGCACCTACACCGTCAAGTGCGACCGCTGCCACGAGGACATCAGAGCAACCGACAGCCTCACCGAGTCGGCCGCGGGCGGGACTTGCGGGCCATGCCACGCCCTCTTGATCCGACGTTTCGAGCGCATCCCGGGAACGGTCAGAAGGGGATAAAGCATGCACGTCACGGACCTCATCGCCAAACACGGCATCAGCACCTACGCAATCGCCCAGCGGCTCGGCCGCTCGCACACCCGGACGGCCGCAGTGCTGACTCAGCGCGGGGCGGCATGGAGCACCATCGAGGCTATCGCCGCGGTGTTGGGCGTGACGGCCGACGAACTGGCGGAGCGGGCTACGCTGGATTCGCGGCCGGCGCTGCCTTATGGACGGTGGCGGCCATGAAGTACGTAACCACCAAGCGCAGAATCAGGGAGGTACACCCCTGTCGAGATCGGTGGCTCGTCTTCCTCGCGGCACACCGAGACTATGGGGATGATGATCCGATCCCGTTCACCTCCATCCTGGCGAGCAATGGCTTAGAAGACACCCTGTGGGTACTGCAAACGATGGAACCAATAGAGACACGCGCCCAGTTCCTTCGCCTGTTTGCCTGCAATGTTGTGGAGCGTATGCTCCCACACTACGAGGCGCAGTATCCTGACGACGACCGCCCACGCGTGGCAATAGCAACGGCGCGCCGGTACGCCGTGGGGAAAGCGACCGCTGCCGAGATGGCGCAGGCGGCGGGGGCGGCGTGGGCGGCGTGGGCGGCGGCGGAGGGGGCATGGGCGGCGTGGGCGGCGGCGGAGGGGGCATGGGCGGCGCAGGCGGCGGCGGGGGCGGCGTGGGCGGCGGCGGGGGCGGCGTGGGCGGCGTGGGCGGCGTGGGGGGTGGCGTGGGGGGTGGCGTGGGAGGCGGTGGCGTGGGAGGCGGACGAACGGGCGTGGCAGACCGCTCTATTGCAGGACGCTCTAGACAACGCGGCGCAGGAGGGAGGAGGAGGGGAGCCATGAAACCACTACCGCTGGCGCTGATCATCATCCTGGCCGCCGCCATCGTGGGGGGGTGCATCCCACTGGCCACGCCCTACACGGCGCTGCTACTGGCGGCGTGGCGATGAGGAGACGAGCATGGAAAGCAACGACGAACTGAGGAAACTCGCGGAGGCGGCGACGCCTGGGCCGTGGCGCTTCTCCCCTAATGCACACGACGGGTGGTCCCAATTTGCGTTGATCTCGACATCTTGGTGGACGGTTGAAGACATGACCTACATCGCTGCGGCCAACCCCCAAGCGGTGCTGGCGCTGCTGGACCGGCTGGACGCGATGGAGGCGGCGCTGATAGACATCGCGATGGAGGGCGGCTGTCTGAGACCCGGATGCGCCTGCATAGGCGATTTGGAGGCGCATTGCGACGTGGGCACAGCCAAGCTTGCGATAATGGCGGACGAGAGGATGAGGATGCCGTGAGCCAATTCCCGAGGGGTGGGCGTGGAACCTACCCCTATAACGACGGGAGTAATCTCGTGGCTGAGTTGTTCGTAAATGCAGACGAAAGCGGGATGCACGCAAAACCAACATGGGTATTGGTGTACGGCTATATCGCTGGACCTGAGACGTGGGACGCCTTTGGGCAGGACTGGAATGGTATTCTTGCCGATCCGGAGTACGCGATTGAGGTGTTTCACGCCATAGACTTCTTTCAGGGAAGAAAGCCATTCCGTGAGTGGAAGGCGGAGAAGCGGAACCAGTTTCTGGGACATCTGGTCGAGGCGATCAATCGCCACAAACTCTACCCTGTCGGTAGGGGCATAAGCTATGAGGCATTCATGGCCCAACCGACCTGGTTCCGGAGGTATCTCACTGGTGGGAGACTCCGAAGTGAGGGCATCTTCGTCTATACGGGCGCACCGAACGACGCCTACCATGTTGCCCTACAAGAACTGATGACTGACGCTCTAGCACGGGCGGATGAGCATGCTATGGTTCACTTCATTATGGGTCAGCAAGACAGGGTGGAAGGGTACGCGGTTGGACACCTGAACCGCATCCGAACAATCATGGAAGCAGAGGGTGATTCGAGGGCGCGCCAGCTTGGCAGCATCGCCTATTCGACAGGAACGATAACCAAGGGACTGCAAGCAGCGGCCCTATGGAATTACCTGTGTCAATCCAAACTGATGCGGGGATCTCTTACAGGACGCGCGGAGTGGGCATTAAAGGCATTGGCCGAGCAGGTGGACCATGATGTTAAGCTTTGGGACAGGGGCACGTTCGCTACGGCATACGACGAAGTTCTTCGTAGGCTACCGGCTGGAGCACTTGAGAGGCTGGAGAAGGAAAACTCATGACACCCACGCCTGAACAGGCAGCAGCAGCGGTATTTGCGTCGCTGGATTACGGCCCACACGCGGTTGTGAAGCGGATAGACGCCTTGATCACCGCCCTCGCCGCAGTGCAGGCTGAGCGGGACGAACTCCTGGCCCGGCTAGGGGTAGCGGAGCAACGGGTGGAGGTGGCGGACCACCTGATCCGGTTTCTCCAATGAACTATTTCCGAACCGCCCTCTTCGGCCTCACCCTGGGCCTGCTCGTGAGCGTGCCTGACGACGCGCTGGCGGGGCCGGGAACGGTGCAATGGGTCTATGACCTGAACCGGGCCACGGTGGACGTGCCAGCGGAAATGGCACGGGATGCGGTGGCGATCTGGTATGGCTGCGAAGTCCGCACGGAGATCATGACGCCCTACGGTGAGCCACAGCACGCCCTCAACCGGCAGAGCGGCGCTATGGGTACCGTGCAGCTGATGGGCCTCCACCGCCCCGGCATGGAGCGCCTGGGCCTGTCCTACGACCAGGACCGGGATCGCATAATCTACGCCGGGCTGATGTGGGCGCGGTCCGGTTTCGCGCCCTGGGATTGTTGGAAGGGGGAACGATGACCACTTACAAGCACATCGTAAACGCGCCGGATTGTCCATGCGTGGCGTGCAAATGGAGCAGGCAGGACATGGCGGCCAACGCCGTTCTGGAAACCATCAACCGGCGCTACCACCGCCGCGAGCCGGGACCGTGGGCGCACGTCGCCGCGGGCATCGGCTACCTGCTGCTGTTCGCTGTGTGTCTGGCGCTGCTGTTCGTGGCGCTGCTCATGGGCACGCCGTTGACGTTGGGGAAGCCATGACCGGCTACGACGACCGCGGTCGCGCCAACGCCCCCGGCCCTATAATAAGTGTGTTGACGCCATCTGTTGGGTCCGGTCATAACGCAGGTACCCTTGCGGTACTCCCCCTCGCGGATGGCGTCAACAACTATCCGGCCAACGAGGGGGAACCTATTATGCCGACTGGAACCTATGACCGCGTCCACCTGCGGCGCCCACTCGCTGAACGGTTTTGGGAGAAGGTCAACAAGGGCGGCCCGGTCCCGGAACACCGTCTCGACCTGGGGCCATGTTGGCTTTGGGGCGCGTTCCGAAGGGTTGCCCCATGAAGACCTACCAAGACAGGGGTCGCCACGACAACGAGCACGCCAGCCAGGGCACACGCTTGGAGCGCCGGCGCGTTGGCCCCCGCCCGCAGTACACCGCGGATCCAGGACAGCAGGCGGTACTCGCACGGCTGCGCGCCGTGCTGCCGCTGCTTGATACCGCAGAACAGGCCGACGTGGGGCGCATCCTGGCCCAGCCGTGGAAATACGATATTGCTTACATGGCCACGCGTTATGAAGCGCTGGCGGGCCAGGAGGCAATGCTGGGGGACATATTACGTAGGGGGTTGGAGGGATGAACCCCGAACGTGAGCTGCAACTGACCCACTACGCGGCTACCGGCAGGCCGATGGCCGCGATAGCCCGCGACCTCGGCATCAGCCGCGAACGGGTGCGGCAACTGTTCGGGAAACTCAGCCTCCACCAACTGTGGGAGGAGACGAGGGCACCACGACCTGAACCGCCGCCGCGCACGCCACCGCGCACGCCACCGCGCACCCCGCCCATCTGCCGCTGGTGCGGGCGGGATGTTGTGGAGGCCAGACACCAAGTTCACGCCACCTGCCGACGCGCCTATGACGTCTACTGCCGACGTGAACGCTACCGGACCGATCCTGCGGTCCGCCGGGCGTACGCGGAGGCTAACCGCCGCTGGCGAGTGAACAACCCCGCCCGCGTTCAAGGGATTTTGGAACGCAAGCGAGCACGCTATCGGACCGAACCGGCGTACCGGGAGAAGCTGAAGGCCGCGGAGCGGGAACGCTATGCACAAAGGAAGGCACTGGAGGCCCCATGATCACCGTGACGTTCACCGACGCCGAGGCGCGGCGGGTGCTCCTCTTAGCGAGGAGGCGACGTGCGGGTGACAGTAGCGGCGTCTGGTGCGGCGCAATGGAGAGCGCTGACCTGCAGGACATCATCGACATCGTGCAGGAGGCGCTGGACCACCATCGCCACAAGCCGGGTTACACACCATGAAGGGGGGGGGGGAATGACGATCAACCTGGCCGCGGAGCTAAAAGCCTTGGCCGACGAACTGGAGGACGTGCGGGAGGACGTTTTGCGACAATTGCGGGGCATGGAGGTCCGTATCGACGAATTGACGGACCAGGAGGAAGCAGCCATGCCACCTGCAGCCATGCCTGCTGAACCAGCGCCAACCCCCCCGATGGCCGATGCCGCGGCGCTTGACCGGTGGCTCGCGGCCACGCGGGGGTGGGCCACACCGAAGAGGGGGCCAGAAGCTGGTGGCTGGTCTCGCATGAACACCACCGGACCGCCACGCGGGGGTGGGCGGCAGGCATGGACATAACCCCTAGCCCTTGAGCAACGTGGCCGGTTACTTCCTCTCGAACGCTGACGGTCAATTCATCTACGTCAACGGGGACAAGGGGAACGAGGGGGCTGCGCCGGGACCCTCCTTCACGGGGAAGCCCCCCGCGCCGGTCTGTGGCCCGAACCGGCCACGTTGCTCAGGGGCTCGGAGGACGAAAGGAGCACGTCGAAATGCTGACACAACAGGAGCTTGAAGCCGCGGTGACTGCTGCGGAGCACTGGCCGGGCACGATACCGGGGGAATATCTGGGCTCTGTGAACGGAGCGCCTTACAACCCCAGCGCCGTGGAGTTGGACTGGTTTTTCCTGGGAATCGGGGTCCCAATCCCAATCGAGGTACCCGGTTGACCGGCGGTTGAAATCGCTCGGTCGAGCGGCAGGGTTGGGAGAGAAGCGCAGGATGAACTGCAACTGCTATGGGAGCACGACGGCGGCCACGGCAGGTACTTCAACTTCCTCCAATATCCAGACCCCGACGGCCTGACTCCCGCGCAGGTGTTCCGGGACGCGCTGGCCAGGGTGGTGTCTTAGACCCACAGTTCTCGCCATGCCCTCCGGCTCGGACTCTCATCGGGCGGGGGCACAGGCACGCCGTCCGCCACCACGTAATGCTCGCGGGCGCGCAGCGGGCCGATGGCGGCGAGCAGGCGGACGGCGGGATAAGCCTCTATACCACGCGGAAACATGAGGTCCAAAAGTGCCCTCCGCGGGTCTTCGTCACCCATCCACGCGGTGAGCTGGGCGACGGCGTAGGCTTTGCGCTCCAGGTTCTCGGCCGGAGAGCGGGATCGGCCGGCGTAGGGAATCAGGGGGCGACGGCTAGGCATTTCGCAAGGCCCTGCAGCAATTCGGTGGCACAGGGTCGACAGAGGTAGAGAGATTGTTTACCGGTGCTGAACCAAACGGCGGCCTCGTGTTGTGTGCAGGAGCAGGGCGTATACATTGCGGGCTCGACTTTCATGCGCGCCTCCATGAATTGTGCTACAAAATGTATCCTTAGTATACCGAATGTATACCGAATGTATGCTTTTTAGCTAGGCACGATCCGTGCCTGATGTATCCCCGTATACCGCATTTTGGGACGGAAATAATTCGCGGAAAGCGTTTCCCTATAGGGATTCGGAAAGTATACGAGGGCATACAGCGCGGCTCACTGTGCTTCCCCAGAATCTTCATCATCAGGCACCGCAACGTAGTCGCGGACCCTTGGCGACAGCCACACCTTGACCGGCGCCTTCTTCGGGTCTTTGGATACACGGATCCCTTTGTTGGACCAGCCGGCGGAACCAAGTTTTTGCGTAAGTTGCGGAACTGGTATCTCCAGGCCATACTCCTGGTCCACCCAATGGGCCAGCCATTTGGTTCGGAGCGCCAGCCGGTCCTGGTAGTAGATCGGCTTTGAGTAGAGCATGTCCATCCGCCGGCCAACCGGGCAGTCGGACGCCAGTAGCAGGAGATCGTCCAGCCATTCCGCGACCTGGTCCCGTGAGCGCAGGTGCCCGTCCCGGCGCTCTAGCGCCAGGCTGGTGAGGCGCTGAGCGTGGGGGTCCCAGGTTTCGAGCTTCATTCGGGGCAGCAGTTGATTCGTGGCGTTCAGGATGCGAGAGCGGACTAGGGCATGGTTCAGCAGGGTCGGGCCAAGGCTGACCTCTTGATCTGGCAGCACCAGCAATAGCGTGGTTCCATCCATGTTGACCAGCTTCACGACGTCGCAATCCCCAAAGTCCACCCTCAGCAGCCGCCAAGCCGCCTGTACCTTCTCCCGGCGTTCCGCATCGGGGATGTCGCCTACCACCGTCACCCCGTCGAGGCTCGCTTCGGCCCGACGCTTCCGTGCTTCGGCGCTGGCGATACTCTTGACGATGGTGCGGAGTTCGGTTTCTGCGATGGGTCCGGGGTCGCAGGCCATCAGATTGATGCCGTTGACCATCATAAAGGCGTCCGCCTCCGACTGCCCACGGCCAAGGAACAGACCAGCCAAGCGGGTCAACGTAGCGTTGCGTTCACCCTGGGGAATGCGCCGGCCGCGGCTGATGTAATCCTCGGGGTCAAGATGCCGCTCGCCGCCAGGTTCGTCTTCGGCGCCGGCGCTGAACAGCGCCAGCACTTGGGGGGGCAAGGGAGCGTAAGGCACGGTGCCCGGCTCATAACCCGGCTCCCAGAGATAGGGATTGCCGGAGGCATGGTTGGAGGGGGGCACAATCACCTGGCCGCCATCGCCCCGGAAGTCGATGCCGGGGGCGAGGTCGGCGCCGTTGGTGATGGGATGCCCAGGATGGGCAAAGAAAAAGTGTTGCCCCCCGCCACCGGTGAGCGAGGTTGGGGTATCGGGGAGTTTGCCGAGGGCTAGCAGACTGGCGTCGCCGTCGTTACGTGGGTCGATGTCCAGGACGACAAAACCGGAGAGGGCGCCGGTGATCGCGCTGATATTGGCTTGAGGGCGCTGCCGCCACCACTGCACCACCTGGGGGCGGGTGGCCCGTTCGACCTGGTATCCGGCCCACTTCGGGATGGGGTGTTTGCCGGGTTTATCGCACTTGGTACTGCTGCACTCACACAGGCCGTTTGGGAGAGTCCGCCAGGCGGGGACGATAGACCAGCCGAGGTCATAGTAGTGGAGTGCCCATTCAGCAGGGGTGGTGGGCTCAGGCATGGGAGTCAGATGGCATATCATCAGTCCTTTGCTGCAATGGCATGGAAACTCCTTATCTGTTAGGGGGCTGGCGCAGAAAACCGGCAAGACCGGCCAGTCTGGTAGTTAGAGACACCGGTGAATTTCCCGGTTGAGAACGACTAGGCAAATTCAAAAAACCTCCGCCCGTTGCATGGGGGTGGAGGCTTGTGCTAGGATGGATGCACAACAGGCCGCCACCTGTTTTCTTGCCCCGGCTCCGCGACCAACGGTGTCCGGGGCTTTTCTTTTGTCCCGCTCACCCTACTCCATAGGCCGGAACGTTGTCAAACCCGGCCCAAAATCCCCCACTTGACACCTATTGACATCACCTGATAACATAGGCAGTGGACAGACAGACACCCGCCGGAGCAGGAGGCGGCGGGCGGCGAGTCCAGCAACGCACAACGAACAACGGAGCACCGAACCAATGGCAAAGAACACCGATCTCACCGTACCGCCGCCCGCCAGCATCGTCCCCTACAGCGTGGACGCCGCCGACCTGGAGGCCATCCTGAGCGAAACGCTCACCGCGGGCGAAACGCTCACGCCCCAACTGCTGCCGACGATCAAGGTGCCCGCTGCGGGCGGCCGCAACTGGGAACTGCCGGATGGGTCCGCCGTCCCCACGCTCACCGCCGTCATCCTGTATCGGCAAACGCCACGGGCCTATTGGGTCGAGGCGTTCGGGGAAGGCGGCAACAAGGCGCCGGACTGCTGGAGCACGGATGGGGTGCTCGGCATTGGCTGGTACGACGGCACCCACTTCGACCCCGAAAATGGCAACGGCCTCAACCCCGGCGGCAAGTGCTTCACCTGCCCGATGTCCGAGTTCGGCAGCGGCAAGGGCAACGCTCAAGCCTGTCGGCAACTCACCCGCTTATTCCTCATGTTCGAGGACTCGATCCTACCGACGGTACTCCTGCTGCCGCCGTCCTCGTACCGGGTCTGCCAAGAGTACGCGATAGGGGCGGTTAACCAGGGAGGAATCACGCGGGTGCTCTCCACCATCGGGCTTGAGCAAGAGCGCAACCCCGACGGCATCGTTTACAGCAAGGCGTCGTTCCACACGGCGTCGAAGCTGGACCCGGCAGCGACCCTCCGCATCAGAGACTACCGGCAGGCCATCGTGCCGCACCTGCAAGCGATGGCGGCAGAGCCCATCACCGAGGAGGTGTAGGGTGCCACGCCCCACCGCGAAGCAACGGCTGACGGCGTCGATGATCGCCAATGCAGCCGAAATCCAGGCCAACTTATACCTAGTCACGGACCAGCTTTGCGCGGCCATCGAGGAGGTCCCGGCGCTTGAGGCCGTGTATCGCGGCTTGAAGGGCAAACTCGAACTGCACACCGCCGACCTGCTGCTGGCAGCGTCGGACTTGGGGAGACTGGACGGCAAGAACGCCGAAACCCGTGAAGCGCAGTTCGCGGTGTTCTGCGGGGAGTTTCCGAGCATCACCGAAATGCGGGCGGCGGTGGAAACTTCGCGTTACGAGTTGGAAACGAGCAAGGCATCGGTCGAGGCTGAGACCATCGCGTTCACGGCGGCCCGGTACGGGGCCCGGCTCCAGGCCGCGACGATGGAGATGGTCGCGGCGACGAGCGAGAAGTAACCACGATGGGCCGGGGCAGTCCCCGCGGGGACGCCTCCACCAGCAGGTAAGGGCTGTTCCCCCTGACGCCTGGCGGCCATGACCCACCAACGAAAGGAGACGTAACCTTGACCGTACCAACGACACCGGCGCCCAAGCGGATCCTCGCAGTGGAAGCCGCCATGCCCCGCCACGGCTTCAGCAGAGTGCGGCTGGCGAAGGTGCTGGGCATCAGCAGAGTGCGGCTGTACCTCCTACTCCGGCAGGACGCCGTTATCTGGGCGACCGTCGAAAGAATAGCCGCCAGCCTCGGCGTGCCCCCCGAAACGCTGGCGACACGCACCATCGTGTTCGAGGGCAAGGCCGGAGAGCAGGCCCGCGGCGTGTGGCTCGATGCAGGGTAGAGACTGTGGTATAATGGGTGCGCTGAGGGAAGTTGGCGGGGCCGGGATGGTTATTTCTAGACCCCCTGCTGGTCCGACTGCCCTCAGCAAGCATTCTGACCCATATCAGCAGGGGGTTTTTTATTATGCCAAGAGGACGCACGCAAACATTGCCTGACGCTGAACCGAGGCCATGCAAACTGTGTGGCACCATGTTCACTCCTGAAAGGAAGTTCGCAGCAAAAGCGACCTACTGTACGGTGCTTTGTCAGCGGAGAGCGCATTGTTCACCTGAGTACAATGCAAGCATCGCTAAGGACACAGCAGCGTGGCGCGGGGATAGTCTGCGATGGTCCGGCAAGGGGCGCGGTTACGTGAAGTTCAACGGACGCCATCTGCATCGCGTCCTAGCAGAACAACTGCTTGGACGGTTATTGCTTCCGGGGGAAATCGTCCATCACAAGGACGGGAATAAACGAAACAATATGCCGGGGAATCTTGAAATTCTCCCCAGCCAATCTGCACACGCGAAGGCCCACGGCTTTGGGCTGAAAGGAGGTGTCAACAGTGCTAGGCAATAAGTACCGTGTCCAGGGCTCGCCTGGCACCTGACCGGGAAAACCGCCTACCTCCAACGCCAAGTCGCGGCGTGGGCGGAGCGCGGCATCTCACCCCAGGACATCGTGATCTGTTCGCTGACCCGCGCCGCCGCTGCCGTGGTCCAGGGGCGGATCGATCTCCCCAAGGGCAACGCCGCCACGCTCCACAGCCTCGCGTTCCACTCCCTCGACCGGCCCAGTATCGCGGAGATCGGCGTGCTCGCGAAACAGTGGAACGGGCAACCGGACCTGCCGCCCGGATGGGCGCTCCACCTGCCGCAGGAAGCCATTGACGAGGGCGTGGTGAGCGAGCAGGGGCAGGGCACCGCACTCGCGCTCTACTCCCGCCTCCGGGCATCGGGTAGCGCTGACTGGGGCGGGCTGGAGAGCTTTGTGGAAGCGTGGGACGATTTCAAGGCGCAGACGGGCAGCATGGACTTCCAAGATTTGTTGGACCTCGCGCTGCTGGAGTGCCCCACCGCTCCGGGCGATCCGGTCTGCTTCGTGACGGACGAGACACAGGACTTCACGCCGGTTGCACACCAACTGGCCGACCAATGGGGGGCAGCCGCGACACACTACGTCGTTGCCGGAGACGGCGCGCAGACGCTCTACCAGTGGGCGGGGGCGGACTGGCGCTCCATGCTGGAGCCGCTGCCGGAGGGCCACGAGCGAGTTCTGTCCCGGTCCTACCGGCTGCCGGTGGAGGTCCACCGCTACGCCGAGGAATGGCTCAGCCGCCACTCGCCGCCCATGTGCGACAACCGGGTTTACAGGCCGCGAGAGGCCGAAGGCAGCGTCCGGCATGTCAACACCGACTGGCGGGACGGAGACGGGCTGGCGGGCATCGTAGCGAGCCTGCTGGAGGGTGAGACGGGAATGGAGAATAGCCCCGACCCCACCGTCATGGTCCTCACCACCTGCGCGTACATGCTCGAACCAACCATCGCCGCGCTGCGGAACCTGGGGCTGGCGTACCATAACCCGTACCGTCGCGCGAACGGCCGGTGGAACCCGCTGCGAGAGCGGGAGGGCGCGGTGAGCACGCTCCACCGGCTCAGGATGTGGCTCAGCGACGTGTGGAGCGATGATGGCGCCGTGGCGTGGCTGGAGATGCTGCCGGCGAAGACCTGCTGGCGGGTCCCCAAGACGACGGCGTTGGAATCGCTCGAAGGGAGGCGCGGGCTGACCATCCGTGACCTGGCGCCGCTCTTGCAGGATTCGGCGTTGAACGCCCAGGCCGGTCAGGACGGGGCATGGTTGATCGAGAACGTGCCGCTGAAGTACCGGGGGCCGCTCGCGTACGCCTACCGGCTGTGGCAGCACGACCCGGCGAGTCTCGGAACGCCGCCGCGGGTGGTGGTAGGCACGATTCACAGCGTGAAAGGCGGGGAGGCTTCCGCCGTCGTCCTCTGCCCGGACCTCTCGCCCGCGGGACAGGCGGAGCGGGGGACGGAGGAGGGGCGGGATGCGAGCATCCGACTCCACTATGTGGGGGTGACACGGGCGAGCGAATCAGTGACTATCTGCGCTCCGGCGAGCGCGAAAGCGAGTGTGTACAACTGATGGCCGAAAATCCGATTGCTGAAGCGATCATAGAGATGCTGGGTTCGTCTAATGTTGCAGACGGGGGCGACGCGAACATTGTGGACGCAGTGGCGATGTTGGCACAGAGCACACGCGCCCCCAATGCCTAAGCGCGGACCCGAAGCCATCCTTCAAGCCGACCTCAACAACTATGCTTGGCGGCACGGCTGGCGCTATCTGCACATCCCGCCGTCACACCGGGGAGGTGTGCTGGCGACGCAGACGCAGGGGCAGAACGGATGGCCGGACTTTGTGGCGCTCCGAATTGACCCGCGCGATAACTGGGGAGTACGCCTGATAGTGGCGGAACTAAAATCGGGGCGGAGGCAGCCCACGGCGGAGCAGCAGGCATGGCTCGACGCATTCCGCGGTGCGGGCGCGCGAGTCTACGTCTGGCGTGAGACGAACATCGAGGAGATCAAGGAGGTGCTGTGTGAACATGAACCGAAGTGCAAGCTTATGAGCGAGGAGGAGGCATTGTGATGGCGAGATTCTCGAATGGCGAAGAGGGCAGGGATTATGAAGCCCGCTGGTGTGACCGATGCGTCCACCGCGGCCAAGTACTTCAGATGTGCCCGGTGTGGGAAGTTCACCGGGACCACAACTACACCGCTGATTTTCGCGACTTGCTGGACACCCTGATACCCATGGTGGACGGCTTCCCAGGGGAATGCCGGATGTTCGTTTCGGGCGCGCCGGTCGAGCCAGCGTTGCCCGAAGGGGTGCGCATCGCCAGCGTCCCCATGCCGGTGGTAGCACGGGTGCGCCAGGAGCCGGAGGGTTCAAAGGATGCCACGGTCTATGGCTACAAGCTCACCCTGCCGGGGTGGGAGCATTTGGACCTGTACCTGACCCCAAGCTTAGCAGCCGATGGCTGGTGGAGCGTTACCGAGGCATCGACTGGGTATCTCATCGGGGAATCGTGGGATACCAAGGCCACCGCGATAACATCAGCACTCTTAGTGCTCACTGTGCAGGGCCGGGAGCAGGTGGACGCGATGATAGCGGAGAGCCGAGAAGCGGTGATGCCATGACTGACGACCACCACCTGACGCTGGAGGCGTGCCGCGCGCTCACGGCGCCTGAGCAAGTGGCGGCGGCGGTGGAACGGATGACGCGGTTCTACGTCATCGGGAAACTCGAACAAGTTGAGGTTCACGGGTTGCCGATGGGGCTCGGTGATTCCTCCATCATCGTCCTGCAAGCACTCGCACAGGCCCAGGCCGACCTCGCGGCAGCACGGGTTACGATTGCCGCGCAAGAAACGACGCTTAGGAAGCTCTACCGCGACTTCCAGGGCGTGTGTGAGTACGGCGGAGAGTGTAGTTGGGTCTGTAAACATCACGGCTGCGTGATGGAGCGCACCAAGGTCAAGGCGTCGTTGGAGGCGAAGCCGTGACCGTCGCCTCCCTTGCCACGCTCCGGCGGCCGGATTACGACGCGTTCTTAACCGGAAAGCAAGCTAACAGTAACCCTGTTGGTTTTGCAGCCGGTCCGATGAATGCGATGCTGTTTCCTTTCCAGGCCGAGATCGTGCGCTGGGCCGTAAACAGGGGGCGCGCCGCCGTGTTCGCAGATTGCGGACTCGGCAAGACGCCTATGCAGTTGGAATGGGCGCGTCAGATCATAGAGCATACGGGCCGCGATGTGTTGATCCTAGCACCGCTGGCCGTGTCGCTTCAGACCGTGCGGGAGGGCTTGAAGTTCGGCGTGAGCGTCACGCCATGCCGGACCCAAGCAGATGTGAAACCGGGCGTCAACATTGCAAACTATGAAATGCTAGGGCACTTCGCCGCCTCGAAGTTTGCCGGGATCGTATTGGATGAAAGCAGCATACTCAAAGCGTTCGGCGGCGTGCTCCGCCGTGAGATTACGGCGTTCGGCAAACAGATCCCTTACCGGCTGGCCTGTACCGCAACGCCCGCGCCAAACGATCTTATCGAGCTTACGAACCATGCCGAGTTCCTGGAGATCATGACCGGCAAAGAGATTATCGCCCTTTACTTCACACAGGACGGTAACACGACTCACCAATGGCGCCTGAAGGGGCACGCCAAAAGCGACTTCTGGAAGTGGATGGCCTCATGGTCGGTGGCATTGCGCAAGCCCTCTGACCTGGGCTATGACGACGACGGCTTTGTGCTGCCACCGTTGCAGATGCACCAGGTCACAATCGGCGGCAAGGCGCACTCCGGGATGCTATTCCCGGTCGAGGCGCTGACCCTCCAAGAACGTCAGGGGGCGCGCCGGGATAGCCTACCGGATCGCGTGGCGGCCTGCGCTGAACTGGTCAACGCATCAACTGAGCCGTGGCTCATATGGTGCAACCTCAACGCCGAGAGCGAGGCGCTCACGAAAGCGATCCCCGGCGCGGTCGAGGTCACCGGCAGCGATAGCATCGAATACAAAGAGCGGACGCTGCTGGCCTTCTCCACCGGCGAAGTCAGGATACTGGTTAGCAAACCGACCATCGCGGGCCACGGGATGAACTGGCAGCACTGCTCAAATATGGCCTTCGTCGGCCTCAGCGACAGCTATGAGCAGCTGTATCAGGCTATCCGGCGCTGCTGGCGCTTCGGGCAGACGAAGCCGGTCAACATCCACGTCGTGACCGCTGATACCGAAGGAGCCGTGGTCAAGAATATCGAACGCAAGGAAAGGCAGGCGACCGACATGATGACCAACATCATCACCCACACGGCTGGGCGGGCTCTCGGCAAGGCGGACCGGAACGAGATGGATTACCAGGAAGCGACAGCGAATGGCCGGGATTGGACGCTCTATCTCGGCGATACCGTGGAACAGATCGACCAGATCGCCACTGGAAGCGTCGGGCTGGTTGTAACATCGCCACCGTTCCCCGGCATGTACGCCTATACCAACAGCGTCCACGACATCGGCAACTGCGGGACCGTCGACCAAATGATCGAGCACTGGCGTTACATGGTCGGCCCTGAAAAACTCCTACGGGTGGTAATGCCGGGCCGGTTGGCCGCTATCCACCTATGTCAACTGACCGCTATGAAAAGCCGCGAGGGCTACATTGGCCTCCATGACTACCGCGGCCGGGTGATTCAGATGATGATCGATGAGGGGTGGGTGTACGCCGGAGAAGTCACCATCGACAAAAATCCGCAGGTTCAGGCCGTTCGCAACAAGGAGCGCGGCTTGCTGTTCAAGTCACTCGCCACCGATTCGAGCATGATGCGGATGGCGCTGGCCGACTACCTGATTTACTTCCGGAAGCCTGGCGAGAATCCCGAACCGATCCATGCTGGCATGTCGAAACGGTATAACCCTACCGGAGGATGGATTACCGAGCGAGAATGGATCGAGTGGGCGGCGCCAGTCTGGTATCGTGCCCACTCAGGTATCCCAGGCGGCATCCGTGAAACCGACGTGCTGAACGTCAGGACCGCACGGGAGAGCGATGATGAACGGCACCTTTGCCCGCTGCAGTTGGGCGTCATTGAACGGGCCGTGAAGTTGTGGAGTGCTCCCGGTGACCTCGTGTTTGATCCCTTCAACGGAGTGGGGAGCGTCGGAACCGAATCGTTACGACTGGGCCGTAGGTACGTCGGGTGCGAACTCAAGGAGTCCTACTGGCTTACCTCTATCACCAATCTGAAGATGGCTGAGGATGCACAGCAGCGCGACTTATTCGCCGCGTCAGGAGTCACCGTCTGATGCTACTATGTAGAAATTGTGGCGCCAATATCATCAACCGGCCCGACCTTGATGGTGACGTGAGTTGCTATGCTTGCGGCCGCCCTGTGATCGCACCCCCGGCCGCGTCGGCGCCGAAGCGCTGCTTCCGCGGCCACCTGCTGACGCCGGAGTACTGGTTTTGCCAGGTGTGCCGGCCGGGTGCCCGGTGCAGGCTTCACCTGCCAGTGTTCGTTGACCTCGCGGACCTCCGCGAATGGTTGGGATTGTGAAGCCGAGCAAGCGGGCGTCTGCGTACTGGGACCGGCATCCGTGGTGGCTGGCCCCCTACGGCCGCTGCGACAAGACGGTATGGGTCGTCGGGCGAATGTATGGCGACCACGAGCCTGACCGGGGCTGCTGTTGGGCTGCCCGGCTGCGAGACTGGGGCGCGCCGCTGGAGCGGTGGGAACCCAGAACCTATGAGGCGCAATGGAGCGTTTGACCCGCGCCTCTGACGGCGCTCACTGTGCAGGGCCGGGAGCAGGTGGACGCGATGATAGCGGAGAGCCGAGAAGCGGTGATGCCATGACTGACGACCACCACCTGACGCTGGAGGCGTGCCGCGCGCTCACGGCGTTGGGTTACCCGCAGGGCACGGACCGGGAGCCGAGCACGCTGCTACGATGGGTGGACTTCCAGGATAGCGCCGGTGATGGCGCTGGTAATCATCTGACCGCCAACACCGGTTGGCGCAGTCCATGGTACGCCTGCCCGGACAGCCACGCGGCGCTGACGTGGCTGCGGACGAAGGAGGTCACGTTTAGTGTCCATCATACCGGCTACTGGTGGGGCCGTCCGTGGGAGAGCTACCCACCGCGGCACGGGCCGTTCATGTCGCCAAGTGAGTTGATCCTGGACGTGGCGAAGGCGCTCCCATGACCTGCTCCTACCCTTGTAACCAGCCCGCCACGCACTCCATCATGTATCCGCCGCGAGGTGATGCGCGGATCGTTCTCAGCGCTCCCCATCCTGGGGTATTCTGCCTCGGTTGCGCGGAGGCCAGAGTCTCTGTGGCGAACCAGGAGCAGCGCGGAGGCCAGGGCGTCCTGCTATGATCCCCCGCTGCCAGCACTGTAAGATGGGCGCGCTCCTGCGTGATTACGAAGGGTCACGTGTGTGCATCAACTGTGCTCGCCCGCAGCCCACGCCGGCGCCCGCATGGGAGCCACGGCACTGCTTCAAGGGACACCTGCTGGACGGCCGGCACTGCGTGGTATGCAGGCTCAGTGGCGTGGCGCGATGAAAGGCACTGATAACAGGAGGCGGAATGAATTACCTCGAACTGCGGATTTTCAGCGATAAAGGTTTCACTGCAGAGGTCAAAACGTTGGTCGGAGGGACGGAATCGCTACTCGACGAGCGTTATGGCCTGTTGCCGTCATCGCTCTACGCGGCTATCCTGGCTACCGTTGACAAGTCACGGCAGGTGGGCGGCAAGCGGTTCAGCGGCGTGGCGCGATGAAGATCACGCCGCTGCCGACCGAGGCATTGTTGGGGCTGTGGCTGACCGCGGAGTACTGGTTTTGCCAGGTGTGCCGGCCGGGGGGCCGATGAAGCCCTACTATGACCACGGAGGAATCCAAATCTATCACGGGGATTGCCTCGACGTGCTGCCGACGCTGGGGCCAGTTGACCTCGTGCTGACCGACCCGCCGTATGGGGCGCAAACCCATGCCGGGGCGCAGACCGGAAGAGATGGTGGCGTGCCCCTCGTTGATTTCGACTCTATGACGGCTGACGAACTCCGTTGCTGCTTCAGCCTAACCAGGCCGCGGCGCTGGCTCGTATCCTTCATGGAGTGGCGACACTTGGCGCAGATGGAAGATGCCCCGCCCGAGGGTTTGCGATTCGTAAGGTTTGGCATCTGGGTAAAGCCCAACGGAGCCCCGCAGTTCACTGGCGACCGTCCCGCTACAGGGTGGGAAGCGGTTGGCATTTTCCACGCTGAGGGTGGGCGGATGCGGTGGAATGGCGGTGGACATCACGCTGTATGGACGGAACCCAAAGTGACGAGCGATCACCCTACCGGCAAGCCTCTTAAGCTTGTGCAAAAGCTGGTTGTTCTGTTCTCGGACGCTACCGAAACTATCCTCGACCCCTTCATGGGTTCGGGTACCACCCTACGCGCCGCCAAAGACCTTGGACGCAAGGCCATCGGGATCGAGATTGAGGAACGGTACTGCGAGATAGCGGCGAACCGGCTGCGTCAGGCGGTGTTGCTATGACCCGCCCCCGCGCCTCTGACGGCGGCGACCCGGAGCGACGTGCGGCCGCTCAGCGTATCAACGACTGTGCGCACGAGTGGCGGTCCGCCCTGAGCTTCGGTATCCCCGCGGGGCGGGTGGCGTTGCTCTGCGCGTGGTGCGGCGTGCTGATTACGAGGGATAAGGGAGGCAAGCGATGGGTATGGAGGGTCAAAGATGCCGATTAACTACGGCTTGCACATCCCCAAGACGCAACCCGGTCGGCGAGACTACTGCTGGCAGTGCATGATGCTCTGGCCGTGCGAAGCAGCGCTTGAAGCCCGCGTCGACGCGTTGCAGGCCGCGCTCAGAGAGTTGTACGACGCCTGCGAACCTCAGGTGATCTGTGTCGCTTGCGGATGGGTAGCAGCGCACGGGGTCAGAGTCCATAAACCACGCTGCGCGATGACCGCCGCTCAGACATTGCTCGCGGAGTTGGAGGCTCCCGTAGCGGGCTTCGGCAGCATCCCGGACCTGACGGGCGATGAAACGACCGAGGCGTACCTGCGCCGCACGAGGGGAGTGGAGTGAATGGCTTGGCTCTTTGCGCCGGCGGCGGCGGCCTCGAACTTGGCCTCCACCTTGCCGTCCCCGGTTATCGAACTGTCTGTCTCGTTGAGCGGGACGCCTATGCCGCGGCCGTTCTCGTGGCGAGGATGGAGGACAAGGCCATGGGTAAAGCTCCTTTCTGGGACGATCTGCGAACCTTCGACGGCCTCCCTTGGCGTGGCATCGTTCATATCGTCTCTTCGGGCTATCCCTGTCAGCCATTTTCCATCGCTGGAAAGCAGCTTGGAACCGCTGACCCACGCCACCTCTGGCCTCATGTTGCACGTATCATCGGCGAGGTCAGGCCGGTGCTCGTCTTTCTGGAGAACGTCCCTGAACATCTGCGACTGGGGTTCCGAGAGGTCGCACAAGACCTACAGGGAATGGGCTATCGGGTTGCGGCGGGAATATTCAGCGCGGCTGAAGTTGGCGCGCCGCACCAGCGGCAACGCCTCTTTGCCCTGGCCCACGCCGGACGTGTCGAGCCAGCAACGGAGCCACCCGGAGCCGCACCGCAAGGCAACGGACCAGAGCCGAAACCTGGCGACCGAGGCGGCGTTCTGGCCCAGTCCTTTGAGCCACGATGGGCGGAGGCCGGGGAGCGATGCCACCAGCACCCAGGGGGCGAACCTGAAGCGGGATGCGGAGGCATGGGCTACCCCGGCAGCGAGGGACTGGAAATCGGACAACGCGGGTCAATCTCCGGAGCATTCCCCGCTGCTTGGCCGCCAGGTCCTGCGGACGCCGAAGGGTGGGAGCGCATCCTCCGAGAGCGCCCCGACCTCACACCAGCAGTGGCCGCCGCCGCGGCCGCGGCCGGCCAAGCTGGACAAACTGGAAAGCCATCACCGGAACGCGACAGGGCTGGGGATGAAGCTCAACCCGCGCTTCGTCGAGTGGCTGATGGGCTGGCCGGCGGGTTGGAGTATCGCCAAGACCAACTCAGGGTGCTCGGAAACGGCGTGGTGCCAGTGGTTGCTGCAATGGCGTTCGCTGCTCTTTGGCGAGAGTTGGAGGAACTGAAACGATAGCGAAAAAGAAGATTGGAGCCATGTCTAGAACGCCCGATGAGGAAAATATTCTCCAGGTTTTGCACGGCTGGGCCGCCGCGCTCACCGCCGCCAGGATGGCCCCCAGCCGCCGCTGGCAGGCCGCCGTTGAGTTGACCGCCGTACGGGACGCACTGGCGTCGCTGTGGCCAAAGACGGTCGTCGTGGACCCGCCACAGGAGCGATGGTTCGACCCTCTCCCCGGCTTCCGCATCTCCGGCTACCCGTTCACGCCCGGCCATGAGGCATGGGACTGCAACGCCCAGGCGGGGCAGCCTCAGATCGGCGCGTGGTGGGGTGCGCTGAAGCCCGGAACGGTGCGCTTCGCTGGGCGAGATAGACGGCCGGGGTTGGCCCAACATCCGGAGTGGGACCGCGGCTTGTACGTGCTGGTCGATTATCGCAACGGGGAGGTGGGAGGCAGTTGCCACTTCTCAGAAGTGCTGGTGGAGACTGGCGACGAGGTGGCCGGCGGGCAGGCCCTGGGCCTCATCGGCGCCACCGGCGCGGCGCAGGGGCCGCACGTCCATCAGTGGGTCGAGCGTGAAGGCGTGCGCTTCGATTGGCTCGCGGAGAGCGGGCTGACGCCGACGGCATAATCTGTGGTATCCTTGTGGTGGGCCTGCATCGCAATAAACCTGCTCTGCCAACTCCCCACCCAATAGAACGCCAGTAGGACGTGAAAACGACCCTACTGACTTGCTGCAAGGACCCTGGTTCGCCCGCGAAGATGAACCCAGGGTTCTTTGCGTTATTACCACCGGGCTTTCTCATGCCCCTTCTAACACCCAGGCCCGCCGCACAGCATCGCGTCGCCTCGCGCCGCCCGGATGAACGCGGCTCCGCACCGGACGCAGTTCACGGCGATATACCCACCGTGCTGGCTCTTCACCCACCCATTGGCACCAGTATCAGGTTCCCGCACTTCTTCATGCGGGCCGGTCAAGCCGTGCTTGTACAGGTACTCGTGAAGGGCCGCGAGGGTCATTTTGCCTTCCTCCGCTGCCGCTGCTCCTTCGCCTTCGCCAGCCTGTTGGCCTTCTCTCCGTCCTCGGTAGTCCATTCCCCCCGCCGGCTGCCGCTCAGCGCCCCCAGCCCGGCACGGATCACGCCCTGAACCGTTGCCACCATTGTAAGCCCAGATATATTGAGATGCTGATGGTATTCCATCAATTCATCCCACAATTCCTGTCCCACCGTGACTATAGGCATGATAATATGAGGAAGGCCCCTGCGGCGGTGCAAACGCCCAGGGGTACAAGCTCCGCCCACAGGTCATCGGGCAAGAGCAGCGTCACGCTGACCACGGCTCACCGCTTCGCGCCTTCCCTACGCCAAAGCACCGCCAGCAGCAGGTTGGCTACCGCAATCGCCTTCGCCTCGGTGTGGTAGCGGCCGACGAAGACACCATCGCAGTAAAGGTCAATCACGGCAGCAATGCCAACTGGGGGGTTTCTACCGCTAGCATCCATTGATTGTGCAGCCGTCCCCGCCGCACCCCGCCGACCCGCTTGGCAATGCAGCGAAACCCGGCAGCCTGCCAGAACGCGTTGGCGTCCAAGTCCTGGGCGCACCACAAACTGATGGCGTGACAACCCCGTTTCTGCGCGATAGCAATTACGCGGGCTACCAGCGCGAAGCCATGTTCCCGCCGCCGGGCGTCATATTGAATGACCGCCTGATAGATGCGGAGCGCGGGCCAGCCGGTCCCGAAACAGAGATACCCACAGAGTGCGTCGTTCTCCCGCTCGTAGAGGATTTGCCCCCGTTGGTGGTACTGCTCCAACCGAGGGACCGGAATGAACCCGATAGCCTCGCACGACTTTCTGGCGAGATCGACGGCGTAGGCGATGCTCACCGCAGCAGCCGCCTGAGCGCCAGGAAGTACAGGCCCACGAACAGCACAGACACCGCGAAAAAGCGCCTAACCACGGCGGGCGGACACTGCGGCCGTGGCGGCATACCCGGCGCAGAACAGCACCGAAGCCACCGTGAAACGGCTAAGCATCATTGCTGATCCCGGCCTTGGTGAGCAATCGCAGCATCACGTTCGCCGCTGCTTGGAAAGCCACCACCCACGGCAGCCCGCTGGTGGGAATGAGGTTCAGCACTTCCGGCAGCGCCAGGATGGTCACCGTCAGCGTGATGACGTTCAGCCAGATTGTTTTTGATTGGTACCAGCGCTTCATGTTTTCCTCTCCTTGCACTCCCTGAGTATCGTCGCCATTTCCAGCAGCAACGTCAACTCGCCTTCTTCCCGCTCTATCAACGTCTGGATTAGCCGCTTGTTCTCCGCAGACGCCTCGGTATGCCGGTTCATCGACTCGGTGTAGGCGGCCCGCTCGTCCCTCAAGAAGTCCGTGAAGTTCTGCGACGACTTCTCTAGCCGGTGGAACAGGTAAGCTATCACGCTGCCCGCTCCCACGAGCATGGGTAGGAAGATCGTCGTGATGAGCGTTTCGTTGGTCATGCTATTCTCCCTTGCTATCCGGGCCTCGGACACGGCGAATCTAGAAAAATCGTGAGCTTCCGCATGGGCGCCGCCGCGATGCCACGGCGGGCGTCCGCCATCGCAGCGGAAGGGACGCACTCCGGCCAGCGGTACAGCCCGGTCCACATGATGTTGTTCGGGTGTATCAGGTCGTGAGCGAAGCCCATGCAATGCGAAACCTCATGAGCCATCAAGCCCATCGCGTGGAAGTCGTCCACCAGCGCCTCCGGCGTCCCCGTAGTCAGTAAGCGGCTGGCGGCGTACTGCCCCACGATAGCCAGCGGGTAGCCGCCCCACCCGTAGGCGCTCTGCTCCACCCAGTCCACCAGCACGGCGACCACGGGCACGGTGATGGGCTGGAGAAAGCCGTAGATGGCGTTCCAGGGATTATCGAGCGTGCGGTAGTCCACCGGGCCAGTGTAAACAAGCCGCTGGATCGGCTCGAACTCCACCGGCATGGCGTAACTGGCGAAGAATTTCGCGATCCCGTTCTCCCCGGTGAGGGCGCGCTGGAACGGCTCGACGTAGGCTTCGCTTGGGGGTGCCCCAGAAGCTATCAGGATGGGCCTGATAAGCATGCTTAACTTTCTCTTGTGCGATATAATAGAGAAGGCCCCTGCGACGGTGCAAACGCCCAGGGGTACGACACCACGGAGGCGAGTCCATGATGCCCTCTCAGTCTACCATTCTCCTCGGTCACCGCCATCGCTACCCTCGCACTTGCGAACATTGCGGGGCGTCTTTTTTTGCATGGGACATTAGGAGAGGCCATGGCCGATTCTGTTCTCTTCGTTGCGCGGGGAAACGCATCTACCGGACATTGGAAGATCGGTTCTGGTCGAAGGTCAACAAGGACGGACCGATACCTGAGTACGCACCCGGGCTTGGGTCGTGCTGGTTGTGGACTGCGGGAGTTGACAAGCGCGGATATGGACAGTTTCGTGTGAATGGAAAGATACGGCCCGCCCATCAGGTCGCATATGAGCAGCAGAACGGGCCTATCCTTGAAGGCTTGGAGTGTGACCATCTTTGCCGTGTTCACCCCTGTGTGCGCCCCTCTCACCAAGAAGCCGTAACGCATCAAGAAAACATACGCCGGGGAAATTGGACTCAGAGAACAGAATGCATCAATGGTCATGCTTTTACACCAGAGAATACCAACCTGTACAAGGGTTGGAGAAGATGCCGCGCTTGTAGCCGCGCAGCATGGTATAGGCGAAAAAAGAAGGGTTTGGGCGCTTCGTAGATATCGGCGGTGGCAATGATGAGAGGTCGGATGATCATCGGTCCCTTCGCTCCAACGCTATCAGCCGCTCTTCGCGCAGTTCAGCGAGATCGCAGTCTACGTCGAACTCACCGTATTTCGCGCGCAGTTCTTTCTTGAGGCGTCGAATTTCCTCCAGTACCTTGCGCGCCTTGAGGCGTTCCTCCATGTCAACCTCGCTTTGCCATGAGTTTGATCGCTTCCAGCATCTGCGGTTGCGTCAGCGTGGTCAAGCTGGCCAGCGTCCGCAGCCGTGTGTTGTCCACGACATCTTGCGTCGGGGGGTCAGGTGGGTGGTCGCTGATCATGGCGATGCTGTCCTTGCGGATCGCCGCGCCCTTGAACGTCGCCAGGACTTCACGCCGCGCCGCGTGCTCCGGGACGGCGCAGGTGATGACCACCAGGTAGCCGTCGGGTCCGTAGTCCATGCCACGCTCCACAGCCCATGGCGGCAGGTTGTGGGCGACCATGGGTATGCCGAGAACCAGGGAACGGGCAATCGCGACATCCCGTGGGATTCTGGATTCGTCATGCGCAAGAATGAGTTCAGGAATGGCTACACCGCCTTTGCACGCCGGACCGGGATGGGTCGAAGACAAGCAGTTGTTCAGACATTTTCGTCAGCCCGCATCCACGAATGTGATGGCAACTCCCGCGGTCCCGGTCGCCCCAGCGACACCATTACCGCCAGCTCCGGCCCCATTAGCAGTACCACCTGTGCCTAATGCTCCGCCCGTCCCCCCGGCTGCGGTTACGGTTCCAGTCCACGCTGAGGAACTTTGATATACCAGTATTACCAACCCCCCAGAACCGCCATTGCCACCGCCGCCTCCGCCACCGCTACCCATGTTCACCACTGCCGCCTGCGGGCTATTGCCACCATTACCACCATTGCTCCCGTTGGCCGAAAGCGAAACTGACCCCGAGACCGTCTTTGCACAAACCAGGAGACCGCCCCCACCGCCCCCACCGCCACCCCCGCCCCCACCGCCGCTGCCACTTGTCCCGGTCGCCAGTCCACCGCCACTGCTACCGCCAGCGCCCCCCGCGGCCCCCCCTGATGCGCGCGGGGTAGTAACCGTCCCGCCAGAGAATAAGTTGAAAAGCGTTACCGCGGCCAGCGTGCGGAATAACGCTGTAGACGCGGTCCTGGCCCCTCCAGTGCTGGCTCCACCAACCCCACCGGTTTCGGTAGCAGAACCACCACCCCCACCGCCCGCTCCACCACCCGATCCCGCACCACCGTTTGTGTTTACCCCCCCCGCGGACCCGCCTGTTCCCGCTCCTGCGCCCGCCCCACCGCCAACTGAATTGGTGACTGCACTTCCAATCGAAGCAATCCCAGGATTCCCAACCCCGAAGCCGCCTTGTCCGCCAGCCCCACCAGCTACCGCTACCGCCGCCACAACGCCCAGCGACCCGGTAGCCGCAGATGTTCCCGCCGTTCCCGCCGTTCCCGCCGTTCCCGCAATTCCCACACCGCCTGCCCCACCAGCACCGCCATTCCCGCCTGCCGCTGTTCCGTTGTTTACGATGGTCCCGGCACCGCCCAGCGTCCCGCTCACGAAGATAGCGTACCCTGCCGCGGTCAACACGATGCCAGCGTTGACGGTGAGGGACGAGTAGTACTTCGTCGTGGTCAGCGTCGTGTTGCCGCTGATCGTCACTGCGCCGTCGCTGCCGTCACCGTAGATCGACAGTCCGCTTAGGGTATCGACCACCGAGGTCGTGTTCGTGACCGCCGTCGCAGCAAAGTTCGTCGCGTTGTTCCGCGCCAGGTCGCGCACCGGCGCTGCCCCAGCGGTGTAGGCGAGCGTGATCACGTCCGCCGTCAGCGCCGCCGCTACCGTGAGCGTCACGATGTTCCCAGCGATGGAGACCGCGCTCGGATTCACCGCGGCCGCGCCATTGACCACCACGCCGTAAGCCGTCGTCGCCGGCACCGAGCCTGTGTCCAGCGGTTCGTCGTAGAGCACCAGCAGTTGTGTCTTGTTGACCCGCAGCGTGCCACGGACCGGTGCCCGCGTGTCGGCGGTGACGTTAAGGCAGGTCTGCGCGGTGAAAGATGCCGCATTGTTCAGCGCCACGTCCCGGAGTAGGGTCACACCCTGGGTGTAGGCCACCGTCACCACATCGCCCGGTTGCACCGCTGTGATGGTCAGCGTCACCACGTCGCCGTTGATGCTCACCGCGCTGGGATTCACACCCGCCGCACCGTTCACTACCACGCTGTAGGTCGTCGTGGCGGGTACATTGGCGGCGTCCAACTTTTCGTCGTAGAGCAGCCGCAGCGTCGTGCCATTGACGACAGCGAGCGAGAGCGTAGGGATGGTGGTGTCCACCGTCTGAAGCGGCGGGAACGAGATAAGGTCGGCCGAACTAAACCCGTCCGTATTGCGGGCGGTCAACGTCTTCGCAAAGCTCCCGGCATTCTGTGCCGCGGTCGAGCGCGCTATCCCCGCGGTCGTGCTCTGGCTCAGGAATTGGCCGGCCGTCGTGCCCGCTGCCACTCGCACCCGTTCCACCCGGCCCGAATGCACCTTACACCGCCCTTGCGCTCCTGTCCTGATGAGTTCCAGCGTCACGCCCACCACGTCCGCACTGTCCTGCGTGGCCGAGGTCGTGAAGTTGTCGGCCGCCAGCGCTGCCGTGGTCATAATCACGCTGCCCAGCGGCACGTCCGCGCCGGACGCGTTGATCAGCATCGTGAACGACCCTTGGTCTTCGTAGCGTTCCCGCTGGATAGCCGCCTGCGGGAACGCCAGACTGCGGTTCGCCACGGGCCCGCCCGGCAGCCGCGGCCGCTGCATCGTCATTACAGCGCCCCCAACGGTAGCCGCCGCTCCGCGAAGCTGCTCACCACCAGTTCAGCGCTCCGCAGCACGCCGAACCTATCGGGAGTGCTGGGCGCATCCCCACTTAACCGGAATTGCAGCCGCCCAACCGTCCCGCTCCGGCTCCGCGGGAAGGCGGTCCCGGTCAACGCTCTGGCTCCAGATGTGTACGTCTCCAGCGTCACGTAGGCCGACGTGGTGTCGTGCTCCGGGGCCAGCCGGTAGTCGATCCGCAATGACGGCACGGTGGACGCCAGCCCCGTAGTGAGGCACTTCAGATACTCCCACAGTTGCAAGTCGAAGGGGTCCTCCGCCCCGATGACGCCGGTCTCAAGAATGGCAACGTCGGTGCTGTTCAGTTGCAGGTTCGCGGACACCAGCGTAACCTCCGGCGCCGATAGGAAGTAATAGCAGCGCCGGGCCTGGACATTGATGGCTTCCGACGCGCCGGAGAACAGATAGAGATAGCCGTCGTTCTCGTCCCAGTACATCCCCCGCAACAGCGAGGCGCAGGTCAGCTCGCTGCCATGCCACACCAGGGAGTCGCCCACCATCACCCCGCTGTAGAGTTCCGACGTGGCAACGAAGGTGTTCTGCAACAACTGTGCGCCGCCCGGAGCAGAAACCACACTGCGGTTCGTTCCTGTGTTCCCCGACCCCAGCGCCACCACCAGGTTATCCCCCACCACCTGCACCGCGTTGATGGGCAACTCCAGCCTGGGCAACACCCACCCGTTCAACCGCGGCGTCCATCGTGGCGCAAGCTGCGTCTGCAACTCCCCGCTGCGGTAGGCAATGAGGTCGTAGCCCTGCACCGTGGTCACGATCCAGCCGTTCGTCATCATCTGCGGGTTCTCAAAGTTGTCCCGGTCGCTCTGGCCCCCGGCATCAGCCGGCGGGTCCGGGTAGGGCCCCGCCACCACCACCACCGGGCCGTTGTCGTAGGCGTACCAGGTGTGCCGCTTGCCGCACAGCACCACGCCCATCAAGTCCTGGGTGAGAGACGTAAAGTTTTCATCGCTGCCGCCATCCCCGATCTCTGAGGACGTGATAATGGTGGTGCCGTTCACCAGCGATGTGGCGAAGAAAAGGTCGTTGGGGTCTGACACCCATAGCACACGGGGCCCGTTGAGGTTGTTCTGCTGCGAGAGGAAATAACGTGGGTTGTCGGCAGTGCCGCCCAGTGTTGAGGCGGTCCAGGAGGTCCCGTTGTTGGTGGAGTAGCGGAACACCACGTCGGCCCCGAAGCACCAGGCCAGGATGCTGTTCGTGCCGTCGTTGAAGCTCACCACGTCACGGCAGCGGGCGGCGACCACCGTCTCCTTCAACGCCCAAACCGCGGCCTCCAGCCGGTAAATCCTCGAGTCGGTGCCGTCCCAGGTGATGCGGACATCGACATCGTTGTGTTTGATCTGTTTGATGATCCGGAACCCGGCCGCAATGCCGGTGGGGTCAACGACCTCCTTCAAGCCATTGAGCATACCGCCGAAACGTGTTTGACAGTTCGTCCCAATCGCGTAGGAGCCGGAGCCGGGGACATGGGCCTTGGCGCCAAGTCCCCCGCTGAAGCCAAGGAAGACTATCCTAGACGATTTGGGCATGGCGAAAACCTGCGGCAGCTCTTGGCATCCGCTTCATCGCCGCCGCGTTCATCGCGGCTTCCTTCGCCAGTTCCAGGTACTGTGCGCTATTCTGCGGGATTCCAGTCGGGTAGATCTCCGCGCTCAGCAGCCGAAATAGCTCGGCGCGCGCCTGCTCAATGAGCGTCAGGTAGGCAAAGTCGGTCGTGGCAATTTCCACGATGGCCGTGGTATCCGTCACCAACGCCTCGGTGCCATCCGCCGCGAACGCGGTCAGGGGTGCGCTGCCCTCCACCAGCAGCAGGCCGGTGGGAGCCGTTGTAGAAATGGCCGGGATGTTCAACGTAAAGCTGTCCCGGTTCTGCTCCCAGTCCGTCCACTCGAAAGGTGACGTTTGGCCGAAGGCGTAGAAATCGTCGAACCGGGCCGCTGTTGCCGGTGAGCCGCCCTTATCCAAGCGCACGCCAACACGGGGGTTCTGGAGGTACTTGGCGTTCAGCCCGGTGAGTTGAAACGAGATCAGTTCGAGGTCGTCCACCCAGACCCGTATCCGGTCGCCCACGAACTGCACGCGCAGCACGTAGTCCACGCCGTCCGAAGTCGTCTGCGTCGCGGTGGCGAGCGAGGTCTCCGTTCCGCCGTCCCGTTTTCGCAGGTCTACCACGGCGTTCAGCAGCCGCACCACGAGGCAATTGGCATAGTCGATGGCCCCGGTGTAATCTTCGGCCATCCTGAAGAGGAGGGCGGGGCTGCGATACGTGGCTCCGCTGTTTAGCGTGCCCCGCACGATCATCTCCAACACCCCGTCTTTCATGTCCTCAGTGCGGGACATCCGGTCGCCGTCGGCGTCAGTGACAGCATAACCTCGCTCGCTTATCACGCCGAACGTTCCCACATCCACCGTCCATCCGTCCCCCGGTGTGGTGGTGGAAGCAGCCCGGTCGAACAGGTCGGTCGCGACCGTGCTTCCCCAATGCGTGAGCCGGTGGACCCGTTGCATGTTGCGGGGAAAAGGATAGACCGCGTTGCCCTGCCCGGTCTTGCGTGCCGCGTGGGTTATCAGGTGGCTGGTCACTATGCGGTAGACGCCAGGATAGAGCTTGGCCATCGCCCGGTTCAGCGCTTCGGTGTACAAGCTCGGCCGGAAGGGGTAGAAATCCATGCTCACCGCGGTGGCGATGGTCCCGCCGAAAGCGTTGGCGAAGGTCACCGTCGTGCTGTCGAGTTGGCTAGCGCGGCGGAAGGAGAGCGCCTGTGTGCCGTCGTTCGCTAGACCCCAGGGCATCGCCAGCAGGTAGTCAGCGCCGATGCCGGAGAGCGCAGCGATGATCGCGGTGCTGGAGGACCCGCCGGTGGTGGTATCGTAGGTGCGGTAGCCCCCTGCTACGGCAGCTAAGGCCCGTCGAGCGGTCTGTTTACTGAGTACCGCGGTCAAGGACGGGATCGCACACCCCCTACTTCTTGCGCTTCACGGGCGGCGGCGTTACCCCCGCCTCGCGCAGCGCGGCGGCCACCGCCTGCGCTTGGGGATGCCCGGCGCGGCGCATCTCCCGGATGTTCTTGGCGATCACCTTACGGCTTTTGCCAGGGGCCAAGGGCATTGGGTCAGCGGTTCCCGTTCCGCTTGAGGTCAGGGAAAGCCATCGTTTTTGAAAGTAATGGCATGGCGTGGCTTTCATCTTCCTGCGGTGGCAGTACCCAGGTCGTGCCAGGAGCAGATGACTGTTGATCGGCCATGCTTCAGTCCTTCCTAACCCGCCTCCCGCACCCGCTTCGCCTCGTCCGCCGCCCGCTGCGCCAGTACCTTTGCCAGCGCGATTGACTCCGGGTACAGGCGTTTTATCTCGCCCAGGATGACGCGCGCCGACATCTCAGCATTGGCCAGGTCTCGCACCTGGGCGTCGTTATGGACGGACTTCGCACCGACGATGTTGAAGCCAAGCACCACAACCGTCTTCATGTGTTCCAGTGCTGCCGAGGCCATCAGTTCTTTCCGAAAGTCCGGCGAGAGATCGTCAAGCTCGCTCAGGTCGAACAGGTCCAGCGGTTCGATGTCCCCTTCGGTCGGTACGCTCTTGAGTGCCATCTAAGACTCCTTCATGTCACCACTGGGGTTGCCGGTTCTGTCAGGGCAACTGCGGCGGCCGCTTTCTCCTGCTCTACCACGATGTAGCGCAACCGTTCTATGAAGTCTGCCTTGACTTCGGCCACGGTTGCATCCCGCCCCAAGCCGAGATACTGGCCCATTGCCTTGGCGATACGGGCGGCCCCCGCTGCGTCGAAGGTGAGGGTGATGCTAGGCATTTCCGGCCTCCAAGTGCTCTAGTCGTTGGTTTAATGCCTGGATTGCGGCGAAGGCGTGGCCCACGGTGCTGATAGGGTCTAAGGTGCGGCCGCCGTGGTGCATGGCCCAGGGCGCTTTATCAGCCACCACTCCAGCGTAGAGTTTGTCGAAATCCCCTGTCGTGCTCCTTGCGTCCTTGCGATACCGCCACAGTTCCACGGGAGCCTCCAAAATCCTCTTCAGCGCCAGCGCGGGATCGAGCAGTCCCAAGATATGCTTGAACTCCCGCAGCGACGCCGCCGCCGTCCAAGTGCACACGCCTGCCGTCGTTGCCGAAAGCTGGTCGCCTGTGGTGCCAGGAACGGCAGCGGGTAGCTCCATCGTCCAGGTGCCCGCAACCGCATTAGCGGTGACCGTGACCACGCCGCTTGTCGCACCCGCGATGAGGAAGCCGGCAGCGGAGCCAAGACGCAGCCCGCCGCCCAGTATCAACCGCCCGGCGTCGCTGGTATCAATGAAGACACGGAAAGTACCGTCGTAAAACTTAAGGTCGGCGGTAGACATTACAACGCCAACAATGGTATTTATATCGCTCGAAAGGCCCATGAACCAATGGCGAGTGGTGGAGCGATAAAAGTCGATGCCTGCAACGGTGCCGTTAGTAGCGCCTGCGGCTACTGTGATGATAGCATCGGTACCCGCTCCACCTGGCGGATTCCCAGTGGGAACCGTTGCTGAGCCACTTACCCGCAGACCGCCTGCGGTGATGTCGGTGAAGCCCCCCACGGTGAATCCGCCCGCTAACCCCATTACGGCGGAGCCGACACGATAAAACCCCAGGCTCAACTCGCTGGCGAACGCGATGCTGGGAAGCGTTACCGTGCCGTCAGGAGCGGGGAGGACGCTGCCGAAGACCATGACAGCCATTAGTCGGGCACCTCTTCAAACCGGATAAAGCCCGCGATGGTTGCCGCCCCTGAGACGTTCACCGCGAATGCCTCGGCGCCGCGGATTTCCATGGGTTTCTCGCCGTGCTGCCCGTAAGTCACATCCACGTTATCCGTCGCTGCAACGACCATGCTGAAAGCGTCGCCAATGGCCGTGCCTGCGGTCGGCGCCCCGGTGAAAAGTTTGACCTGGGCGCTCACTCCGTCTCTGCTTGACATCGACACGATGACGCCATCGGTGGAAGTCCCCCCGGCACTCCGCTGGCTTGCTTTGATGAGCCGCATCGTGACCTGAACGGAAGGCTTGGAAAAGAATACCTCCTTGATGCGGAGACGCTTGCTGGCGTTAGGCAGGACTTCGACGGCGTAGCCAGCGCCGCCTGCCACCACACCGATGACCACGGTGAAGCACGGCGGTGGAGCTGGGCGTAGCGCAACGAGCGCATTCCTAATATCCGAGAGCACCGACATGGTGGCCTCCTAAGTTGCCGGGTTTCGGATAACGGCCGACCAGTCCACCAGGTCGCCGCCGGTCGTTACCGCGTAAAACGAGGACAGCAGCACCCGTCCCGCGTGCTGCCGCTCGTCCGGCAACGCCAGGTTCACCACGAACGACTCACCAGCCGGGATTTCCCGACCGTTCGACGTGCTCACGTCCGACCCGCCCACGTAGACGGAGTTGGCGTTCTTGGACCTGGCGTGAAACTCGATGACGAGGCAGTGCGCATTGTCGGTCTCCGCCACTATCCTGCCGGTAGCACTGACGGAACCAGCCCTGAAACTCATCTGACCAGCTCCTCATCTCCCTCAGATACGTCGCCCAAGCGCAACCTGCGGGTCTCGCTGATTAGCAGCCTCACCCAATCTTCCAGGTTGTGGGTATTGGCCTCCACTTGCTTCTCCACCACCGTAAGTGCCGCAGACGATGGACTGGCACTGATGTTCGGCATAACCGACCTCCATTTTCGTGAGATACCGCCCCCGCGGGGCATTACTCCCGCGGGGGCACTAGCAGGTTATGTCTACAAAGGTTGTTCTATCCAAGACAAAGTTTGAGCGTAGAGCGCCACGGAGGCCAGGGTCGCGGCGACCCAGATGACGGTGCCGGGGAACACCTCGATGCGACCGTCGAAGTCGACGTCGATGTAGCTGATGCCGTTGGCGGTAGCGTCAGCCTCGATGCCGGTCCCGCCGAGTACCTCAATGGCCTCAGCCGCCACGCCGGCGGTGAAGGTGCAGGTGCCGGCCTTGCTGGACCGCATCGAACTGGTCGGGCCACCGCCCTGCCCGGCGAGGGCATTCAGCACGCCGAGCTGCCCATTGACCGCGACGGTATCGGCGAAAGCGGTAAACTGTCCCGCTGCGGCGGCTGAGGCCACGACGGAGCCGACCTGGTTCCGGGCCATGAGGAACGCCGAGAACACGGCGGCGGTCCCGGACACACGAGAAGCACGGTACTTCACCAGCACGGCCTTCTTGTTGTTGCTGGCGGGATTCCACAGGAGGTTGCCGAGCGGCGTCACGCTGGTGTAGATGGGAATGGCGACGCCGAGCGGCGTGGTGGTCTGGCTGAAGACGGAGTACTTCCGGTTTGCCTGGTAGTACTTGCCGCTGAGCCCGTCAACAATGATCTGCTCGTCGTCGCCGGCGATGCCCGTGGGTACGCCGGTCTTGCCGCTGAGGAACCTGAAATCGAATTTCATGACCTTACCTCTTTCTTCTCGCCTGCTTCAACAGCGCGAGACTACGCGCTTTTTACTACCTGGCTTCCGCCAGGGCTTCATCTACCGTGAAGGAGGCACCGTCCGCCAGTGCGGACAGCGCCCAGAGAATCGCCAGATTGGTCCAGATCACCTGGTCCAACAGTTGCTCCGTGGTCAGAGCCAGCGGCCTGCCGTCGTCTCCAACAACCGCCATAGTGACCAGCCGTGGTGTTGCAGAAGGGCGAAACTTCCCCCTTTCTCGGTCGCCCGAACTGCCTGGGAAGTCCGGCCCCGTCCCAGGCCTTGTCTCCCGTAAACTCTCCTTGAATGGCTGTGGCTGCGTCATGTTGTGCGATTCTCCTCACTACATATAACGGCTTTTAGCAAATTCACCGTCTTGGCAGTGGTATTCCGTGTGCGGAATATGGCGTAGGGCCGCACCAGCACGCCGGAGTCAGGCCCCTGCGACACCGCCTGCATGATGCCCATCGGCGCCAGGCTGTCCCATATCCAGCAGCGGGTCAGGTTCGCCTCCACCCCAACGATCACATCGATGATGCCGCTGGCGGTTGGGGTCCAAGCGGTCCCCGCCCGGTTCACCAGCGTGACAGCGGACGCCGCTCCTGTGGTGCCATCCGCCACCAGCGCCGCAGTCTGGAGTGTCTGGTCTGTGTCCATGTGGACGCAGCCCATGTCGGTGACGCCGTTCGCGACGGTGGGGGGGTTGTCTACATCGGTAACGCCGGGCAACGCTTCATCGGTCTTGGAATCGCTGAAGCCGATCTCAAAACTGAGCCCAGTCACAGCGGCCGGAGCCACCCACCGCAGCCAGAAAAACGGCTTGTCGGCGGGGTCGAAGATGATATTGGCGTAGTGCAGCGCAATGCTGGAACCCGTAGTGGTGCTTGTCGCACCCTGAAGCCCTCCATTGCGCTGCGCGTTGAAGGCAAAGGCGGTTGGCCCGCCCGCCCCCTGAGTCGGCGCCGTCCATCTGGCGGCAACAAGCGTGCCGATGAACTCGTCGCTGTCGTAGAAGTAGTCCCACGGCATGAGCGAGACCATCGCCGCCAATCCCTTGGGGTCGCTCCTGGCGAAGGCCGAGCGCATGTGCGCCAATGAGAATGGCTTTTGTATCAGTATTGGGGATGGGTTTGGCAATTCGTGTTCCTTCTCCTCACGGAGTTAGCCGTGAATACCGCACGACCTCGGACTAGACGACGACTGCCTTGGACCGCCGCGCCCGCCGCGCCTTGGCAGCCCTCAGTGCCGCCAACTCCTGGCTCATGGCCTCCAGTTGATGCTGCTGCTTCTCCATGTGCGCCAGCAGCCCCTTCATGGCCACCGCGTTGGTTGGGGCGCTCCATTCATCCTTGGATGGCGGGAGGAGCGGATTGGCCCCACCCAGCCCCTTGATCAGCGCGTCTGACAGCGACTTCCCGGTCCGCTCATCCGACTTCTCCGGGGCGTGCATCACCGTCGTGTGCTGATCGCGTGCCTCTTGCGTCGGCAATACCCGGTCGCAAATGGAACAGGGGAACGGCTCCAAGCCGGTCATTCCAGCGAGTTGCGGCAAGACCACCGGTTTTGCATTTGCCCAGCAGGCGCGCTCGTGGTGCATGTGGTCCTGACTCAACGTCGTTCGACAGTTGGGGACCAGCGGCGGGGCTAGGTGCAGACCCTGTTTGCGTATCTGGTCCTCGGTCAATTCGTGCGCGCCGCCCCGCATGAATAACGGTTCAAGGGGATGGTTCGCCATGTACGGCGTCCCCATCTCGAAGTTGCCGTACTGGAGGAGCGGGGTCCATCCACCTCGCCGGTACCGCAGTTCATCAGTGCTCGTTGCCGGCGACGCCGTGATCCATCCGTTCGGTTGCCGGTAATAGCCGTAGGTGGGCCGCACCTTGGTGTTGCTATCTATATCCACGTTCGTGGTGGCGTCGATCACGGCTTGAAGGTGCAGGTTCTCCGCCTCGACTCGGGTCAGGCGGGCAAGAACCTCGTCGAGCCGGTCTTTCTCCAACTGATCGATGCGGTCCGCGGTCGTTGTGGTCATCGCTGCTCCCCTTCGCTCGGTGTCTCCACCAAGATGGTGTCATGGACAAAGATGGCGGAGAAGATGTACTCCCACGCCTCGGTCTGATGCAGCAACGGCATCGTCATCGCAAGCGTCTCCACAGGGGCTCTGAAACGGTTCCCCTGCATCAGCCCACTCGCCAACATCTGCTTGGCGCTGGGCGGCCGGTACAGCCGGACCGTCATCGGTTCGATGTGCGGCTGCTTCCGCACGAACTGGATGGTGTGCTCGCCTGCAAACACGAAGCCCCGTTGCCGCATCTGCCGTTCCACCTCGGTCAGGCTCCGGGACAAACCCACCCGCAGCGCCTCAAGCGGCATGTTCGGATAACCCACCACGCTGAACTTCAAGCGATAGGGCCGCTTGTCGGCTTCGGGGCGGTTCCCCAAGCTCCCGGCAGCGTGGATGATGAAGTTCGGAGCGGCGACGGTGGTCATGCGGTGTTCGTCTCCATCCCCCCTTGGGCTATTTCAATGATTGAAGCCGGACACCCATGAGCCGCGCTACCGTGGTCACCGCGGCGGCCTCGTCGGCTTCTTGCCTTTCGAACACACCGTAGATTTGATCCGTGGCCACGATGTCGGCTTTGGCGAGCGGCGAGAACCAGGTGTCCAGCGTTGGCGACTTCTTGATGATCTTGAAGAAGTGGTCGCCCCACCACATGTGCCCGCTGCTGTTGGGCGCTGTGCCGACCGTGAGCTGGGTCTGGTACCCCATGGCGTTGTAGACCTTGCCAATCTGCGCTTGGTGAAGCGCTTTGCCGGTCGTGTCGCCGTTGTAGAGCTGTTGGGTGAACTTCTCAATCTTGAGCATCCCGCCCCAGCAGGCCGGCGACACCACGAACTTGGCCTCGCCCTTGGCGGCGCTGTCGCTGCCGTACTGCCATGCCCTGATGAAGTTGTCGTCCGTCATCTCCGCCGCCAAGATACCCACGGTCTGCACGGTGTTGTCGTCCAACAGTGCCGCGCAGGCAACGTCCTGAGCCCGTGATAACGCGTAGGACGCCGCGGTGGTGAACTCAGCCCGGATGTCGTACTTCGACATCACGTCTGCGAAGCTCTCGATCTGCTGGGCTACGATCTGATGCGTCGCCACCGTGAAATCTTGGCCCGTTTCGGTGATCGCCTCTGGCGTCGCATCCACTGAAGCGGCCTTGGTGTTCGCCGTCAGGTTGTGCCGGGCGATGTAGTGCAGGATGTTCGCTCCCTGCCCGCGCATCTTGGATGTCCAGTCCGCGAACAACGGGGAGATCACGATGTCGAACTCGATTGCCCTGTTCAATTCATCGTTCCAGACCTCCGTGATAAATTTCGCCGCCGTAGTCAGGTTGTTCCAAGAGTTTCCCCATGGCCTCGACTATCTCATCACCCACAACTATGTCCAAGGTGTGGGGCCGGGCGCTCTAGCTGGTTATTAAGGGGACTCTACCCCTCCAGTAGTCTGTGAACCTTCCCCCGGTGTACCGAGGGCTTGGCTGCGGATTGCCCTGCCATTTCTGGTTTAGGTTTCCCGCAATTCACCCGGTTCTTCTCAACGGGTTACCCCGCGAGCGGCCAATACTACTTAGCCGTTACGTTTGCCACAGCAACAAACCTCCTGTTTGTCGTCTAATTCCCCTTAGCCTCCCGCGGCATAACCCGCGGTGAGCCGGTCAATCTCCGCGGCAGACGGCAGCTTCCCGCCGCTCCTCAGCGCCTCCCGGTAGGCGGTGGCGCCATCTCGCGCACCACCCCCCCGTTCGGTGGCAACCACGGGCTTCCTTACGCCCGCTTTGGACCGCCGGTCCACCTCTGCCCGGATGTTCGCTTCCCATTCGATCTGCACTCCGGCGAAGCCAAAACGGTCTTTGCCGTTGGGCTTGGCCTCCGCGGGCATGAGCCGTTGCAGCGTTGTGGCGTCGGTGATGCCTTCCGCCGCTCCAACCCGGCCGATATGGTCAAGCACGTGCTCCCACACCGCGGCCCTGCCGCCGTCGTTGGACTGTAGGGCGGTTTCAGCGGCGGCGGCGCGTGCCTCAGTCTTCGCCAGCTTCTCCTTCTCCGCTTCCAACCCCATCGCTGCGTCCAGGTCGGCCCTGTCCGCGTCGGTCATCTGGCCGTCGAACATGCGTTGGACCATGGCGTCGGTGCGTCGTGAGTTGCCCATGACCTCTTCAAGTTGGGTCCGCAACGCTCCGATATGGCGGCCTGTGCTCTGCTCGACCGCGGCCCAGAACTTGCCGTTCTCCTCCTGGACGACGCCGCGCATCAGTTCCCGCAGTTCGTCGGGCTCGAAAGTATCCTTGGGCTGTTCGGTGTCCTCAGCGGCCGGCGGAGTCTCCGTTGCGGCCTCGTCGGTTTCACCACTGTCCGTGATGATCTCCGGCTCCATCTTTCCTCCTGGGAACGCAAAAACGCCCTGTCGGGCGCACAGGGCGCACAAGCAGGGCGTTCGTAGACGCTTCTCTATTCGATTAGAGCCAATCAGGCTCTTTACCCGTCTACACGCAACCCTATCCCCATTTCTGTCGCTTTGTCAACTAGCGCCCGGATTTCAAGTACGCTCACGTGGCGCTCCCCATGGTGCCTAGCCTCGATCACCACCGTCTGCCCTACCACGCGCAGCACCGGCAGAGCGCAGCAGTCGCAACGCACGGCGCCGGTCAGCACACGGGCCGAGTAGGTGATGGTCATTGCTGGCGCGCGGGGAACTGGCGCTGCAGGCGGGGCGTTGGAGTCGGGGCCAGCACTGGTGCTTGGCGCGGGGGCGACTGCGGGAAAGGCGCGGCCGGCGGTGCTGATTGATTCACCCCACGCCGCGGCTCATCCTTGTAGCCCCACCGAACCAACACCTGGACCAGATCGGGGTGGCTCCTCAGATACTTGTCACGATGATAAGCCACCTCCCGGCTGATGTACGCCTCTTCGTACTTCTGGGTGTTGGTGTCTCCCCGCGCCTTGGCCGCATCCGCTTTCTGTTGCGCGGTCTGCAACTTGGGGTCTTGCGCGATGGCCTCGTCCCGTTTGTCCCAGTAGGGGCGGAGCAGCGCTTGGTCGGCTTCGTATTCCTCTACCGCCCTGCGTACTGCCGCGTTCTGGAATCTGACGCCTCTGAACGTCCCTTCGCCGGACCCGGTGATGTAATTGATGTCCGCACCGTGGGCCGCTGCGTCCTTGAGCACCTGTGCGCGAGTCGCATCCCGCGCCTTGAAATCGAGCACCCCATCCCTTTCCGGGACCGGCGCGCTCCAATACTGCTCCGCGTAAAGATCGTCGCCTTCCTTCGTTTTCTGGGTCTTAGCCCGGTACGCCTCGAACTGCGGATCGCCCACGGTGAACTTGGCGAGCGTGAAGCGGTCGCCCTTCAGCTTCTGGATGGCCTCGCGCCGGACCTCCCCCTTGAGATAGGCCAGCTTGGGCACCAGTTCGTCCTCCATCCGCTTGATGCCATCGCGGTAGAGTTTGTTGGCTTCCTGCATGGAAGCACGGAGGTCCACCTTCTGTTGGCTGCTGATGCGTTCTAGTTCGGCCTGTACCGCGGCGGTGGCATTGACCGTCTTGCGGTCGCCCTCCCGCAGGTCCTGGTATTTCGTGATCGGTACGCCAGCAGCGTCCTTGAAGCCGCTGGCCGCCGTTACTCTGTTCTGGATGTCGGCCAGGGTCGTGTAGGTCTGGTTCCCCATGCCCACGAGGCTGGTCAGCGCGACCACGCCGTCCTGCAGACCAGCTTGGAATACGGCTTCACCGATGTCGTGCCAACTGAGCGGGCCGATCATCCTGAATAGCGCATCGCCAATGTCCTCAGGTTTTGTTATATCCCGGCTGCGGCCCGTTGGATCGGCCCCTTTGATGAAATCAAAGACCATCCCCGGCCACGGCGCCATCTGGGTCCGGGTGAACATGAGCAGTTCATCGCCCATATCCGAGACCACATAGTGGCCGCTGGGCGTCTTGCGGGTGCCGCCCCAACTCCCATCGCTGCGTTGTGTCGGCGCTATACGCGCCAGGAAACGGATCACCGGGCCGGCGCCGGCGGTGAGGTCAACCCACGTGCTGGTACCCTTGAAACGCACCTTGCCGAAGTTCGTTGACCGGGGGTCGCCGTCGGAGTCCCAGATGCCGGCCGCCACACCCAGCCCGATCGCGCCAGCGATAAGGCCATAGATACCAACGAGGTTCTTCGCGTATTCCGCCCGGACCTCCAGCGGAGCTTGGGTCCAAGCGACCCCCGGAATGGGCGGCGCCGCCATCCGCAAGTAGGGCTCGACTTTCGAGACGCCCCACCTCGTGGCGTAGAAAAGCTGCTGCATCACCGGCATGTTGGTCTTGAGCCACTCCACCGAGCCGCGGCCCGTCAGGGAGTTGTACATTTTCCCAACGTGCATGAAATGCTCCGGTGGGTGCCCGCTCGCCTGAACCGCTTCTTCCAGAGACTTGAGAGCGGCGAAGTCAAAACCGTCCGGGAACCATGGGATGACCATGTTGTCATACAATTGCGCCCGTTGCCAGTTCCCGGGGACGACAAACCCGCGCTCTGAGCCCTGGTAGCCGGGCAGCCTTGACAGGATCGGGTTGCCAAAGGTTTCCTCGCCCGTCGCGAGGGGCGATACCATCTCCACGAAGTCCAAGCCAGACCAATGGGCCAGGTTCGCCGTGGGCCGGGTCGCCATTGCGTTCTGAAAGTTGCGGGCAAACTCTGGGCTCCGCATCGAGCGGAGCATCGGCCCCCAGATCTTAGCCCACACCAACGGGTGCCCCGCCATCGTGCGGAAGCCTTGACGGAACGGATACGAGCCGTCCCATGCGGTCTGGCTGGCACGATAGAGATCCAGCGCGTTCTGGATCTGCTGCCACTTGGACGGCGGCGCCAAGTTCTTGATGTCCATCATCAGCGCGTGGAAAATCCGGTCCTGTTGCTGACCGGGGCCGGCCAAGCGCCCGGCACGGGCCCGGTCCATGATGTTCTTGATCAGCGAAGGTGGGAACGGTACACCAATCTCCGCCTTCATTGCACGGGCGGCCGCCAGCGCCCGTTTTTCGAGGTTCACTGCCCGGACGCGGGCTTCTGGGATGATGTTCCCCATGAGGATTTCAATATTCCTCTTGTCTTCCTCAAGTTGCCTGATACGGGCCTTTTTCTCGGCCTGGGCGCGGGCAGCCACCATGACCGGCTCATACTCCCGCGCTTTCTTCACGATCTCCCGGATCGCTGGCCCCATTTGCTCGGGCGGCAACCCGTTCAGGTCATTCAACATGCTCACGAACTGGATCGCGTCCTCGTCACTCAGCGTGACCTTCGCGCTTCGCAGTACACCCACCACGGAGTTGACCGCGTTCTGAATCGTGGGGTCCCGCTTCACCACTTCTTTGGAGACGGTCAAGTTCTCCATGGTTTTCGCCACCCACAGCGTCTTGGCACGGGCCTGGGACTCGGCATCGGTGACGGCTTTCAGGCCGGCCAGTGCCCGAGCCACGGGATCGTATTGTTTGACCGTGGCGATCAGGTCGGCTGCCACCTGCTTCCCCTGGCCTGCAGGGAGCGCGTTCAACGCCTTGGCTTTCTGCACCAGCTCGATGCGCTGGGCCGGCGTCAGTTGCGTGCCGGTCTTCCGCAGAATCGCTACGGTCCCACTGATGGCCTGACGTTCGGCCGTGTTCGCTGCGGGGGGCTTCGCTGCTGGTGCTTGGTAGGGCTGTTCAAGGTTCTGGATGTCTCGCGCTGCCTGCCGCGCCTCACGCCGCCCGGCGGCTTCCTGGTCCCTGAGCGTTTTGCGTTCGGCCAGCGCGTCTTTGACCGGCGGGTATTCCTTCACCCAATCGACAATCTGGTTGCTGCGGGCGGCCTGTTGGTCCAGCGGCAGGGTCCGCACGTTGCTCGCTTCTACTAGCGCCTGACGGGCCATATCATCGGGCAATGCTTCGCCGGTCTCCCGGAGCACCGCCTGAATCCTCGCCACCGTCAGCCTATCAGGCGAGTTCAGCCGTATGAATTGAGCCCGTTCCTGAGGGTTCGTCATGCGCTCTAGATCGACGGCCCACTGTTCCAATAGCGCCTCGGTGTCCCGCCCCGGCGCGCCTCTTTCTAGTCCCGCCTGCACTCGCCGAGAGTTCCGCACCACCTCCACCATGGCCATCATTTCATGGAGCCGTTCGTCCTCGGGCAGTTCATCCAACGCCTCAGCATCCACCAGGAACGTATCAGCTTCCTCGTCCGTTAACTCGGCACCGGACTGCTTCAAGATCGCTTTGACCTTGTTGATGGCCTGCCGGGAATACACCAGCCGCCGCGGTTGCACTTCCCGGACGGTATCGTCCGTCAAGTAGCGGAAGTCCCGGCTCTTGGGGCCAGCACCGGTCTCTTCTTCGACGATGATCGGAGCGTCGGTGTTGTCAGGCAGAGGTTTCGGCAGGCGCTGGCCCTTGCTTGGGCCGACAGGCGCCGCGGCGCGGGTCTTGAGGTTGCCCATGAACTCCGCGATCGCTGCGTCCTTCTCTGGGCCTGGGTCCATATCCTTGATGGTCTGCGCCTTCGCCCGGAGTGCGGCCATAACCTTTTCGCTGAACGTTGGCTCAGCAGTGGCGAACGGGTTGACTCTGGCCTGCCCGCGGGACATGCCGGGCGGCAGGTTCGGGTCCTGTGCAAAGAAGTCTTGGAACTCGGCAATCGCCCGTTTCATCCGGACGAATCCCGGTTTGATGCCTTGCAACCGGTCGATCTCGTCCTGGGCGTCATTCCACTGGGCCTTCAACCGTTCCAAGTCGGCATAGCCCCGTGCCATCTCTTCCTCGCGCAACCGGGCGGCGTCCTGGATCATCGCGGCTTCGTTGGCTTCAGCGATCCGTTTCTCCATTGCCACGGTCATCTTGCCACCGTGCCCGTCAGCCTCTCGCTTGAGCACCGCAGCCAGTTCTCGGTAGATGGCAGATGGGCTCAGCCGCTGCATGGTGCTGAACAATTGGATCGATTGGCCTAGCGCCGAACCCCTTGTGGATATCACCTCGGCGAGTAAGAGAACCTCGCGTTGGTCCCCTGCTAGATCAGCCAGTTCGAGGAGGAGCACGCCTTCCGCGGTGATGATGGGGTCGGGCTCCCGGTTGAGGTCGAGCACCCGTTCACGAGACGCCGCCGGGTCAGCCTTGACCCGCTCTATCGCCTGTGCCTGAGCGTCCATGTTGGTCAACCGGTGGTAAAGCACCAGATTGTCGGCCAACTCCTTCTGCACATCCTCACTGACGAGCTGCGCTTCCGGTGTCGCCAGTCTTTCCATGAACCGCGAGATTCGTTCCTCCACATCGGCCACGGTGGGCGCCGGGGCGGGTGGTTGCTCGGGCGGCGCGCCTGCGAGGGGCTGCTCGGCGGGTGGCTGGCCCACTGAAGGAACTTCTCCCTCAGGCGGCGGCGGATAAGCCGCTGACGGCGGGGCTGGGGGTTGCGGGGGCACAGTGGGGGGAGCACCCCCGCCAACCGCCGCGGGGGGTACGAGATTGGGTGGGAGTCCAGCTTCGACAGTTGCCGCAGCCTCGTCAGTAGCCCGTTTTGCTGCTTCCATTGCCTCACGGGCGGTACGGATTGCGTCAGGCTCTTTCGGTGGAAACGCGGGGCCAGTGGAGGGCGCTGGCGGGCCTTCGGGCGGTTTCCCCGCGCCTTCTCCGCCCATGGGCGGGCCTTCCGAGCGGGGGATAGGAACACCACCAGCATCAATGCTTTCAAGCAATGCTGAGGCTTCCTTAGTTACCCCGGAGTATTTTGCTGCACCAGCAGGCGGTGGCTCCACCGGCGGGCGGGCGTGCGGTGCGAGGTCGGGGTAGTCCGCCAGCACTTCGGGCGGTACGGCGCGGCCTTCGGAAAGGGCTTGCCGTAATACCATTTCGTGCGCGGACTCAACACTTACATCCTGAAGATGTTTCGGTGTATACAAAAATTCATCAGCACTTGTGCCAGCCCAAGAAATATCCTCCGCCTTCACTACCAGTTCTATCAGTCTTCCGGGTTCGGCTCCTAGTGTTCCATGTTGTTCAGCATAAGATTTTTCAAGTGCGATCCAGTCTCCAGGCACAATTTCTTTCAAAGGATCGGATTTAGAGACGGAACGATAGATAATTACATCATCCCCCGGCTTGATGTCTTGGAACTTACGCACTAAGTTGGGATTCTCAAAAGAGAAGTCAATAGCATATTGTTTCATAGCTTCGGGCAGAGTTGCGCTTTCCCCAGCCGATATAGCGCGGAATTGACGCTCAATAGGCAACGTTTGTTCTTTCGTGCCATTGACCATGAGATTCCTAAACTCCTCCCGCGTCATCTGCCACGGCTCTTTAGCCGCGGCGGGCGGCGCTTCAGCGGCCTTCCGCTGAGCAAGCCATTCCTCGGCCTGCTCGATGCGCCTAGCCTGCCTTTCTTTAGCCGTTGGGCCACCCGGTTCGGTGCGGTCGAACCGCCTGTCCATGAACGGCGGGCGGTTCTCAGTGGGTTCTATCAATTGGATGATCTCGGTCTCAAGCCGCTTCAGCTTGGCGGCCGGGGGTTCCGAGCGCGGCGGGCGCGCGAGGTCGGGGAACGCAGCACGGGCGGCATCCACCGCCTCCGGGTCTCCGATCCCCCTAAGTAGTAACCATTCTTTTGTCGTCACTCGATTCGATCCAGCAAGCCAATTCGGATCGCTCGCCATCTCAATGGCCATGCCACTTTGTGCTGCTGGAAGTTCATGCGTAGCCCGCCCAACGCGGTATTGGAGGAACTCTGTCGGACTCATCCCAGCGGATTCGGCTAGGGCGCTCAACTTGGAGCCAAGTTGAATATCTGGTGGAATAAGTGGAGGCTTCGGTTCCTTCCCCTTCGCCCCCAACCGCACCGCAGCCAGCGCCTTCCCTGTAGTGGCATCCCAGACGCGGTTCACTGGATCGGCGGTCGGTTCCACCTTGTAAGAACGAACCTGCTTCCAGCGGCCCTGGAGATCACTGCCATAGGCATCCGCCTCCGCGGCTGTTGCAAAACGGATCGGCGCATAGGAAAGATTGCGCTCTCCAATGTCGTTCGCCACGGTATAAGACGTGGGCACCTGACCCTCCAGAACTGGAGCGGGATTGGCCTTCCCGAAGCTGACCTGCCCCCGCTGGAGCAACAACGGGTCGAAGTCCAACTCGGCCGGTGTTGGGGTAAGTCGAGAGCGAATATCCCTAGCCGCCCGCTGGACCGCCTCCTTCGCTCTCTGCAGGACCGACATCTCCTCCGGACCCACCGCGCCATACTGGGCCATGAACTCGGCTATGCGGTCGATACCCGCGCCCCGCACAACCGCATTTTGATCCACTGCGGCCGCGCTCGTGAACGCTGCATTGACCTCGGCCATGTCATAGACCCGCTTTTCAACGTCATAAGGGGTTGCCCCCTGCGGGGCCATGTCCGGGTGCATCGTTTTGGCGGCGCTACGGTACAGCGCCTTCAGTTCCTGCGGGCTGGTGTTGTAGGACGTCTCAAGGGCCCTGGCGGTCAACCGCATCGCCTCACGCTCGGACGCCGGGAGTCCGGCGCGCACATCGGCGCCGATAGCCCCCAATGCCACATGCTCAGCAACGCCAAGGGCCCCAGTGCGCGAGATTACCGTCGGAATCGCCGACAACGGGCGTGCCACCGGCAGCGCCATGACCGCCCCCAGCAGATCATCCCATCCGTGAGACGGCACCGGCGGCATCAGGTTCCCCAGTACGTTAAGCGCCCCACCGAGCAAAGGCACATCCGGCGCTCGGAATGGCGTCACGCCCTCCGGTGGCGGCTCGTTGACCACCGCGCCCAGCGGGTCGAAGGGCCTGATGGCTTGCCCCGTCCGCTGTCCTGACGGGCCTCGTGGACCAATCCCAGGGTGTGTGGCCCGCTGTCCTGACGGGCCTCGTGGACCAATCCCAGGGTGTGTGGCCCGCTGGACTTCGCCCAATCCTTGGTTCGCCGCGATGTCCGCCAGTTGCAGGTTCGGTCTAACAAGTTCACCAAGGGTCTTCCCGGCCTGCTCCATAAAACCGCCAACTTTTTCCGCGATGGAAGGCGGCGGCGGCCGTTGTGCCCCGCTTGGATAACCGGTAGGCCACTCAGCTGGGTTTGAGTAATCGCGGAGAGGGTCGTAGGGCTCCGGCGGCGAGACGTATCCGCCGTTGGAGTAATCCCGCAGTGGATCGTAAGGCTCCGGCGGCGCCGGCGGCTCGTACCCCTCGCCGGTGTACTCGTTGAGGGAGGCGACGGGCGGGGGCTGGTCCGGCGTCACCGGCGGAGGCGGCAAAGGCCCGCGTTGACCCAAACGGGACGATACCGTCTGAATCGGCGGTGGCAGCAACGACGGGCCGTAATCAAAGTTCCCAGGACGGAACTTCTGTTCATCTCGAAATTCAAACAAGCTGCCATGCCGGAGCGCATCACGGCGCATCTGCGCTTCTTCAGGACTGAGTTGCCATGTTTCCTGCGTTGCCGGGTCTGCTTCTATGATGCCCATGCCAGAGTAGTCATTTTGCTGGTCGTAGACTGGAGCACGGCGTTCGTCCCAAATGGCCGGCACAGGCGGCGCGCCGTCTGGCGCAGAATTCCGGCCTACAAGTTCCCCCAGCGTGGGATCGGCTGCGACGGGAGGCGGAGGCAGGGCAGGGCTGACGTATCCGCCGTTGGAATAATTCCGCAGTGGATCGTAAGGCTCCTCTGTCGGCGGCGGGGGCAGATAAGCGAGCGTCATGGCTCACCCTGTTGGCGAGGCGTGGCTATATAAGTCCGGGTGTTGATCGCGCTCGATCCGTGCTCGGATGAACGAATCCATGAACCAGAGGAGATCGGCCAGGTACCACTCATCTCTGAACCGCGTCAGATTCAACGCCCGCATTTTTCACTTCCTTGCCGGCGGCGGCTTGATCCCACGCATGGCCAAGTCCATCGGCATCTTGCCACCCTTCTTCTTGAGTTTCTTCTTCTCCTCCGCTGCGGCCTTGTAGCCGGCCGCCGTGTACGGAAAGTGCTCGCCATCAACCATGGGCATCGCGTTTCCTCCTTTAGTAAACGCCCGCGGCGGCCGGCGCTCTCCGCACCACCCGCCGCGTGCTCGCCGCTCTGGGCGTCTCGGTCACCCGCCGGCTGATCTCGGCCGCGTCCTGCGGGTTCGTCCCCGTCGCGCTGTACGCCGCGTCCAACTGCTGCAGTTCGCTCGGAAGCAACCTATCAAGCCGTTGCCTGCTCACCGGAGGCAGTGCCATCTGTGCCTGCGGCGGCCGCACCCCGGTGAGCGCGGAGCGTGCCCCCGGCCCAATGTCGGACCCAGGCCCCAACGCTTCTCCTCGCGTCAGCGGGGCTATGGATTGCATTGCAGGGCCGCGGTCAATGCCAGGATCGCCCAACGGGACGGGTCCGCCCACCGGTTGGATGGCGCGGTCGTAGTTGGGGATGTCATGGTAGCCACGGACGGGGGGGTTCCAAGCTGTGCTATCGGGTCCGCCCACCGGCTGGACGCGGAAGATGTCAGGGTCGCCTTGGATGGGAGGCCGGGCACTGAAGGGCATCGGCGGACCTGCAAGCCCCCGTCCCGCTGTGGCCCCTTGGTAGTCCACCATACCTGCAGGCCCACCGCCGCCTTGCGCGGCCTGTGGTGGCGCCATCCCCCGCAGCGCGAAGGCCCGCGAGAACACCGATCCCGGCGTCTGCTCCCGCTGGAACTGGAATCGGTTCTCCTCCAATCCCTGTCTCGCTCCCCCCAGCGCCAGGTTCCCCGCATTCAACGCCGCCTGTTCGTTCAACGCGAAGTTCCGCCGGGCCTCATCGTTGATAGCCCGCTCTCGTTCCAGTGTGGGGAGTTTGTCGTAATAGCCGGTCACCCCCGCACGCTGGAGGTTGACCCCAAGGTCAGCACGCGTCGAGCCTGCATAACCCAGTTCGGCGTCGAGCGTTAACCGCTGCTGCGCGATGAGGTTCCCCTGTTCCTGCTTCGCCATCGCGATGGCATTCTGTTGGGCCTGGAAATCGCCACGCCGTGTCGCCGCTTCGGCCTGATCCTGCCAGTACTTGATCTGCGCGTGCGCCTTGTCGATCTGGGCCTGAGCACCTTCCGCTGCCAACCCCGGCTGTTGGTTCCAGATGTTCATGGTCGGAGGGCCGGGTGCTGCACGTGGTTCGCGCTGTGTTGGTATCCGGCCCTCGCTCCACCTTACATCGCCATGATCATCCACCGTCCGGTGCCAGTCAAAACCGGGCTGTGGCGGATAGGGTGGTTGCCCCGGCCCGCCGTAGGGCTCCGGTGGGTTGTTGACCGGGACGGGGGAGCCGGTGTTAGGATCGATAGGCCCCTCTGCGCGCGGCGGCGTCACCGGCGGCGGGGGCGGCACTACCGGTGGCTGGCCGGTCTCGTCCACGATGCCTTGCAAGCGAGCGCTCGGCGGCGCGGACACCCGCCTGCTGGTGATCTGGCCTTGCGGCCGGCCAGCATAGGAGAGATAGCGATCCGTCAGCGCCCGGTCCGGAGAGAACGCGGCCAGGTCGTAACCCGTCCCGTAGTAGTTCTCCGTCCCGTAACCAGGAGCAGATGGGGGCGGCGCGGCAGGCGGAGCGGCAGGCGGAGCGGCAGACGGCGGTTGCATGGCCGGCGGGACCGGTTGCCCCGGTGTGTACACCGGCACGTCACGAGGCAGCGGCACCGGCCTCCCAGGCACGGGCGGCCCACCGGGTGTCTGAGGTGTGCCCGGCTTGACGTACACCGGCGCACCCACCCCGCCGATGGGCAGCGGCACCCCGACGGAGGGCGGCGGAGGCAGCGGACCCCGCCCCGAACTTCGTATCTGCTCCTGCACATGGCCCGGCAACTGCGCGATGCGGTCCGGAGGCAGGTGAGTGAGTATATCCGCCGGAAAAGAGGTCAGCCGTTCGCCGGGGAACAGGGAAAGGAACTCGCCCAAAGCCTGTTCGGGCGAGTATTCCGTCGTCCCCATCTGCTCCGGCCCGAGCGGCCCGCCCTTGCGGTACCGCTGGCCGATGGCCATGAGGTCTTCGTTGCTGAACTGCGCCAGCGCCTCAAGCGGCAGCATCGTAAGCTGCGCGGGCGTCAGTTGGGCTTTGATCGCCGGGATGGTCAGGTCTCGCCACCCCCCCTGGATGATGGCGTCGGCAGCGGCGGAGTCAGGCGGAGCCGACTGCAGGCGCGATACCCCAGGAGCCGACTGCAGGCGCGATACCCCAGGAGCCGACTGCAGGCGCGATACCCCAGGGGCCGGGGTTGCATAGCCACCAGTGACCCATCTGCCTCCGCCTCCGCCACCAGGGGGGGCCGGAGGCCCGCCACGCGCCGCCACACGTTCCGCATACTGTTGCGTCCCCGGCTGCAACCGCTGAAGCTGCCCGCCCGTACCGTATACCTCGTCCCACGCGAGCGGTGCGAAGCTGCCGTCCGGGTTCCGGCGCACCGGAATCCCGCCAAACTCATCGTTGGGGTCCGTCACATACAGCCGTCCGTAGCTGTCCGCCTCGACCGGTCGCCCCTGGTAATAGCCAACGGTTGCCATCGTTCACCTCCACCTCATGGTAGCGGCATGTCGCCGATCCCTTGCCGCTTGCCAGGGTCTGTTCGCATGTGTGACCAATCGGCAGGGAGACTTCGGTTCACCCAATGGTCCTCGCTTTGACCATAGATATGCGAGATATGGGGAGGGGCGTGGCCTATGCTTTTCACACAGCGTACTGTCTGAATCTCCTCAGTAACGAGTGTGGGCATTTCAGTAGGCGGGCCAGCAACTAGGCCAACCACCCTAGTAACGTGCAGGAGCTCCTTGCAGTGGAACGGGTAGGTAGCAGAGGGCCATGCGCCATGCTCTTTTTCCGGCCACTCGTTGTTGGTAGTCACTGCGCCACCTCCGTTTTTATGGTAGCGGTATGTCGCCGAGCCCTTTGCGCGCTCGCTGCATCGCCAGTTCCCGCTGACGCCGCCACCCGTCTTCACCGTGCGCCGCCTTGAACGCCGCCACGCCCTCGTCACTCTGCACCGCCTCCCGCCACTCCTTGAGAAGCTGGTCCTGGCTCAGCGCGTACGCTTCCTGGTCGTGGGCGATGTCCCGCTCATGGACGGCCATCATCCTTTGGACTGCCCGGTCAATGGCCGCTTCGAGCCTATCCACGGCGTTCCTTCACTACCTTGTTGACCATCGGCTGACCCCCTAACTCCCGCTCAGCAAGAACGGTTGCCATTGTTCTGCGCATGACGAAATCAAGAGCGGGCGCGGCAAGCGTCACTCGCCAGAACCACCAAGCCAAGCGCACTGTGCAACGGTAATCCCCGTCGGGGTAACTGCGGATCAACTCCAACACATCGGACGCCGCCTCCCAAGGGAGATCGGGGCTTCCGAAACTGTCAGGCCAGCGGACCAATTTGTAGCCCGCCTGCACCTCAAGGGGCAGCGCGAGGAACTCTTTGCGTATGCGCCCTATCGTGCGAGGGCTTGGGACGCTCGTCAACAAAACCCCCATCACCGCGCCGGCGGCGGCTGTACGCCCGCCATCGACCCGTTCAACGCCGCGTTCTGCCGCCCCACGTCCACGGGCGAGCCGAGCGTGACAACCTGCGAGGTCTCGCCCGGCAATGCACCTGGATTCGGCGCCTCGGTAGCCCCTGTCTGTTCCTGGAATCGCCGCAACGCTTCCGCACTGGCCGCCTGCATCAAATCACCCTGCTCCATCACCCGGTCGGCGTCGATCTCGATCAACTCTTCGTCCGGGTCGTCAATAGACGGGTCGGCATGGACCACCGTGCGGATGCTCACCACCCCCGCTTGCTTACGCTTCAGCAGGTCTCCCAGCTTGAAGGCCCGCTCCTCGTCGCTCAGCGGCGTCAGGTCCACCTCGATCCAAATGTTGTCATCCACCCTTGCCACGTCGAACGTGGCGTAGCCCGTGGCCGTCGGCAACATCAATGGCTGGTCCAGCACGTTCTTCTGGATGTACAGCATATCACTGAGCATCCCGGCCACGGCATTCTCCAGCGCCTTTTTCGTCGCCCGCGTCGGCGCTTTTGCCAGCCCAACCCGCGTCCGCAGGCCGCTGGCGGTGTCCTGCTCGTCCACCCCGCTCAAGACTCTGCCACCCAGGTGCGCCTCGGCCATCGACGTGTTCAGGTTCTCGATCTCGAATGCCCACTGCGGGATTTGCGCCGCATTGGTTGGGATACGGCGTACATCGGTCCCATGCACCCACATGGCATCCGGCCCAGTCTTGTAGTCTTCGAGGTCGTCCCGCCCCTGGTCGCTCTTCACCTCCATCTCCGTTTGCGGCCAGACGTACAACAACTTCATGATCTCCTGCACGTTGTAGTCGGTTATCAGGCTCAGGATTACACTCCGGGCGTCCCGCACCACTCCCTTGATCGCGAACTCCCAACCGCTCTTGGCCGATTGGAAGCCGTAGCCGGAACGCGCCATCCGGTACCACAGCACCCCCGTTTCGTTGGGGGCAATACCATCCCCATCCGCGCCATCCTCCGGCTGAACCAGTGGTCTGCCGTCCAGCCAGTAGCCGTATTCATGGCGAGAGCAGAAGCTCACCAACTTCGCCTCGGTGCGGTAAGCCCCACTCTGTATCCCCAGGTGCGGGTACCGTTGGGCGTAGGTGCCCAGGTACACCCTCTCCTCTAAAATCATGTCCTTGAAGGGCTCGTGGTACGGGTCCCAAAACGCGACCATCGGCGACACCGCTCGCACGTCGTACGGGAAGGTCGACCGCTGCATCCGCTGGTACTCCCGCAGGAGCTTCGTCTCTGCGGCATCCCGCGCCGCACGCTGCTCACCAAAGGGGTGCTCCTGCAACCTGTCCGCCACCAGCGGGTACGCCAGTATCCCGGCGCCCAGCCCGAACGCGTGGTCCGCCGCCGTGAGTAACGGCGAAACGCTGCCGTACCGCTCGATGCACGAGAGTTGCGCCTTCAGCATCTGCTCCAGCGCCTCCCGGTCGTCACGCGCCTTCTTGTCCTTCTGCTCCCCCCGCCGCATCCCTGGCATCCGCACCGATACATCGGGCGTCTCGCCAACGATGATCTGGTTCCGCAGCCGCGCTACCGCGTCGGCCGCTATCGACGGGATGCGCGGCAGGAACCCCGGAGGGAAGCCCCTGAAATACTGGAGCAACGACTGGTCCTGCATGACCGCCGAACCGAGTATGAACAGCTCGTCGATGGCCATCTCCCGGTGCATCGCCGCGAACACGCTGCGTCTGTCCTCAAGACGGGCGGTTACATCGGCGTACGTTTGGTCTGCCATCAGCGATGGTCCTTCTTCTGAGCCGTCGTCGGGAGCCCGTCCTCGAGGGCGTGAAGCTGCCCTGTCGGGGCCAGTATGGAATCGCTCACAACACCCCCACCTTTTCGGCCAAGCACGTCACCCGCTCCTGTATCTCGGTGGCCTCATGGCTGACGTGGGTAAGCTCCGCCTCCAAACCATCCCCCCAGTGTGCTACCTCGGCCGGGGAAGGGGGCCTCGGCAACATCATGTCGAGCGTCGCTTGGATATGCTCCAAAACGGCGGCGATGTCCCTGGCCCGGTCCTCCAAGGTGGAGATACGGGGCGTGTTCGCGGCGCCATCCCGTCCGTTTGCATGGTCCAACGCCGCCCGTGCGATTGCGCCGTAGTCCGGGCTGTTGGGCCCCTCCTTGAGCGCGGCATTCACCGCGCGGAGGTCGATGTTCTCCATCAGTGCAGTTTCTTCCCGCGTCAACTCCCGCTCCTCTGCCATCGGCTCCCCCTTTACGAACGATGTCCAGCCCATATTAATCACTCCTCCCCTGATTGGCCTCAGCCTACCACCATTGTCACCGCACTGCCATCACCGCACCGCTGTGTTGGCCTCATAATACTCCACCCGTGGCGGGGGTCGCCGCTCCCCGCTCCTCCGCCTTGCCTCCGGCCGGTCACTCATTAACAAGGCACCCCCGAACGCGAACAGCGCGTCATCATGCGACCCCGACCCGGCCTCGCCGTCCAGTTGCCACGGCGTCTTGACGAAGCTCTGTGCCTCCGACACCAGCACCCGCGAGGTCAGTTCCCCCTCGTGCCGCTCAATGTAGCGCGCCAGCCTCGCCACCAGGATGCGCCGCTCCCGCCGTCTCGCCGGGTAGCCCCGCCGCGTGACCGGCTTCGTGCCGTTCATCCGCTGCGCCAGCGTCGCCTCCTCCTCATGCTCGTAGATGCGGGTTATCCCCTCCGCCGCCATGATGGAGGCAAAGTCGGCCTCATGGCTGCGCTCCCACCCTACAAAGGCATCGTTGTACTGCCGCACCAGCTCGGCCGCTACTGCAGCGTGCTCGGCCTGCTCCCGCTTGTTGTCGTGGAGCAGCGCCACGAGTTGCTTCGTGTCCGCTCTCACCAGCGCCGTGGCGCAGTAGTCCGAGCCAACTCCCTCGGCGCCGTCGAAATAGAGAGCGTAGGAGACCCCGGCTATCGGCAGTTGCCACACTGACAGCCACCGGTCCTGCGCCCACTCCGGCAACGCCTTGGCCGGTAACGGGTCCCGAACTCCCAGCGCATGGATCGCCAGGGCATCCCTGTCGAACCGCGGCTCACCGAGCAGCATCACCTCATGCTGCAACTCCGCCAAGAATGAATCGATGCCCGCGTCCGCAATCCTCTGCTGGCAGACCTCGAGGCTCATGTGCTCCCATGTAGGCGTGCCCGCAAGTATACGTGCCTCGGTGCCGGTCCCCTCATACTGGAGCCCATTAATAGCCTTGTGCGGCCCGCTCAGCGTCCGAGACCCCAGGTACGTTGCCCGCCCATCCACCAGACGCGCCACCAAGCCATTTGGATGGACCAAGTTCTGCGCTACGACGTAGATGCACCCCCGGTCCGTCCCCGCCGGGATGATGCGCCGGTTGAGCGCGACAATCTTGCGCTCAATGGTCCCCTCGGCGTCGAGCTCCTCGTCGATGTCGTCGAAGATCATGTAGTCCGGTCGGGCGTCGCCGAGCTTGGCCCCCCGGATGGCCGAGTCCAGCCCCAGGGCATCGAGCGCAAAGCCGTCCTCCGTCCAGATACGCCGGCGCCGCCAGCCAAGCTGCCGCGTCCGGTCCCCTATCATCTGCGTCTTCGCCGCCGCCAACTCAGGATAATACTTGCCTACGTGCCCACTTGTGATCCGCTCCGATACCGTGCTCAGGTGGTCGTCCGCCTGCGCCTGCCGGCCCGAAACGTACCAGCCGTACCGCCGTCTGCTGTGCGCCGCCAGCGCAATGCACCCGATCTCTACGTGGGTGGAGTTATGGGATATGACCCCGCCCGTCAGGAGGCTGTGCGTCCCCTCTACCTCAACGTCGAAGGTTTCGACCTCGCCTGCGTCTTCGATCTTGACTACCTCATCCCACCACACTTCGGCCTCTTCCAACCAGCGCCAGGGCTGATAGTCCCGAAGCGCCAGCATGGACTGCATCTTCGGACGAGTGATGGCGTACTTGTTCCCGACTCTTAAGCCATCATCCCGCATGGACCGGTTCATACCAGGGGGGAGGTCCCGTCCCGCCGTGCAAGGATAGGTATCAAACAGGCTGTAACGCGCAACCTCACACACGGCGGCGAGCTTCCAGCCTTTCAGGAGTAACGGCAGGGTGTCCC
>Ga0209515_10000776_pt1 | contig 55806 bp, 64 predicted proteins | sample Subgroupgradi54m_FD_187454 | JGI IMG/M metagenome (GOLD analysis project Ga0209515, IMG submission 187454) | Subsurface groundwater microbial communities from S. Glens Falls, New York, USA - GMW60B uncontaminated upgradient, 5.4 m (SPAdes)... ... | reverse complement strand
ATCACCCCAAGACACATACAACACATTCAAAATTTATTGAATCATCGTCCCAGGAAATGTCTCGACTTCGCTACTCCAGCGGAAGTATTTAGAAAATCTGGTGGTGCACTTCCTTCGTGAATGTGGGCTTTAATAAAGTCATCATCAAAAACAAGGGCTTGTGAGATTCTTTCTTTTTTCATCACGGCAAAGCTCAAGGCATCGGTGAAGCTAATCTGCTGATCTGAATATTTTTCAATCATTTGAGAAGCCGATTGATGAAGGGCTTTGTCTGCCCAAATGATTTTAAATTGAGAATCACCAAGCATTTTCTTTTGAAATTCCAGAACACTTTTTAAAGACCCATGACGCGAGAAAAATGAAATAAGCTCTGAGAGCACCAGATTCGTTGTGACACTATTTAATGACTGTTTTCTATCTTGTAAAAACGAAGTTATTTTTTGGTGATTTTGATCACGACTATTGAGAAGTGCGATCAGAGCCGAGGTATCCATAAAGATATTTTCGCGCATTATCGTTTCTTCATTTTAAAAGAAACTTTTTTGCCACCTATCCGATAGGTGAGGACATGCCTGATATTTTGCCATTGAGGATGTCTTCTGTATTTCCCATCCACGGTGAGGATGACTCGCGAGAACGGGTAATTTTGCCGTCTGATTTTTTTTGTCATTCACCCACTGTCCTGTTTGCCTCCAATGGGGATCAATTTTTTGGAGGCGGTGGCACACCTCCCAATTTGGAGGAGGGTCGCAAGGCCCTGACACGTTTTTTTTCTCTTTACCCCAGACTGACTGAGAGCTTTATCGATGAGATAATTCTGGGTCAAAAGGAGCTCGTAAGACAGTCGATACAAGAAGCCAAAATCAGGAAGGATATTATTCGTGAACTTGGCAGTCTGGCAGGTATCATCCCTGAAGGTGAAGATCGTCTCAAGGCTGTGATCGCCCTTTGGCAATTTACTCACTATCATGCCCGGCGTTCTTCCAGTTTACTTACGGAGGAGAATGAATTTTTTGCAGAAGCTCATCGTGTGTTCGAGTCTCTCCATGCTGTTTTGAGGCCTTGCCCTTCCATACGTCCCGAGGCCATCGCTATCCTCAAGCGTGTTGGAGAAGAGTTGGAGAATAGGAAGTTGGCTCTTGCCATGCTCGTCTATTCTTATGGAGGCATTGTTCCAGCGGCAGCGATTGATCTTGCTCTCTCACGAGGTTTAAGGTGTCTGAATGATCATGATTCGGAATTTCGCTTTTTGTCTGAAAAAGAAGAGACTTTGGAGGAATCCTCCGGATCAAGGTCTGTGGATCTGGCAGAGCAAACGACGAAACTTTTGGAAGTGTTTCGTTACCAGGAAAATTATCTCAAAAGGTTTCCGACACTGGGAATTACGATTCCTCATTCAAGATGTATTGGTCAGGTCTTGATCCAACCAACAAGTAACCCAGACCTTTTGGTAAAGTCTCTGGCGGAGGCCTTCTTGTGTCATCCTGTTCTTGACCGTGAGGTCATGATCATCACTACGGATGGCGGTTCTCGAGAAAAACTTCGATGGGCCACATTGGGTCTTCAGGCCCTGCTTCCAACATTCTGTTGCTGTGTTGTAGAAGATAATGACCCGCTCATACACAACAAGAGGCTTTTACCGTACTTTCCTGCCTCATGCCTTTGCGTGAGGTGGGGAAGGTGAAGGTTCAGAAGATTCGTGTGGATGAAAAACTCCGTAGGATCGATCTTTTGGTCATAGAAAATGACACACAGAGAAAGGTTCGTTGGTCTCTGTCCGAGAAGGATTGGCAATCTTTATTTCGCAGAGGTTTTTTGTCATTTACCCCAAAAATGGATGATAAATATATGATAGAAACATTTATGGAAGCTTACCGCCAAAAAGAAAGGGTTGAGCCCATCATCCGGATCATCCATATTCTTTGGGCCTTGCAAGTCTTTCTTTTGTCCCAAGGCAGCCCTTTTGTCGAACAACAGGAGACGTTTTGCCGTGAGATGGAGAGTTTAATGAAAAAGCACGGACTTGATGAGGTTGCACAAAGAAATTGGGATTTGGAGTGGTCCAGAAAGATATTAAGGCTGTTCAAAAGAATCTGGCACAATCACCACCGTTTCGCCAGGCGCTTGCACTACTCATGGAGACTTACGCCGCTCGGAGTCAACAAACACTTTTCTAGATGTTAAAAAATTTAAAGAAATCAGGAAACAATTTCTGATTTCCGCCGATAACTCTATTTAGATAAGGATATTATGTATATACCTACAATCAAAACTCCATTGGTTCCTCCTCAACTCGTTATCCCTCAAGAGGGCATGAAGATCCTACTAGTAGAAGATGAGCCTGAGGTACAAAGGGCCTTTGTCAGGGAGTTGAAGGGCGAGTTATTGAAGAGAGCAATGAATATAAAGGTGATAACGGCTAATGATGCACCAGCAGCCCTCCGCCTTTATAGGGCAGATCCTGAAAATATACAGGGCATTTTAAGTGACATTGATATGCCTACCGTAGATGGGATTCATGATGGTTTTGCCCTTTATCATGCATTACGAAGGTCTCCTCCGACGAGCAATCCTATTTTTTATGGCCCCATTATCCTCTGGACAGGGCGCCCCGAAGCGCATCAAGTGGTTGCGGAAGAGCTGATTGTTGATGGTCAGACAGCGTTCAAGAAGAAGCCATGCAGTATGTCTGCAATTATAGATACTTTTTTTACTCTCTGGGATGGAAACTATTCTCCACCACGGTCTTAAGTCTCACCATGTGTGCGGACTGAAGATTTTTTTATTTTTTTTAGCAACCTTTTAAGACCATTGCCGAGACTGCAGTATCATGCAAGACATAAATGCCCCGCTTTTTTCAACAATGCCTGGAGAATCCATACTGGGTGCAGCCACTCGTATTATTCAAGAAGGAGGGGAGAATTACCAGATTTGTGCCACAATTCCCAAGGCTGATATTCATTTACACTTGGGTGGTAATGCCTCGCTGGAATTTCTTCATGACCAAGCTTTAAAACGCGTTGGTCCAGGGGCTCTTGACCCTGAAAACTGGGGTGGGCGTCTTGATTGGAGTGATTCTAGTTTGTATCTTGATTACCGAGATTTTTCTTTAAGAACCTTGGATGCGGTGATTCGAGGGGCCAAGGTTGACTCGAGAGAGATGACAGCAGACAAATTTATTCCCCCAAGCCAGGTTATTGCGAGAGGACAAGAGATTACACGTCAACTGTCAGAAATTCTTAGTCCAACAGAAGAAGCACAACTGAGAGAAGAACAGAGAATAAATTTTGAAAGATTTAAAAAGCTGGCTACCTACACACCACTCGGCAGAAAAGCTTCACTTGGGGAGTTTCTTAATGTCTATCGCATTCCCTCGGACTTGGTTGAGGCCACACCTTCGACAGAGGTTCTTTCTGCTGCTATCGAAGATACGATGCGTCGCTTATCTCAACAAAGAATCCGTTATGCCGAGGTTAAAATCGGACTTCCTAAAATTTCTCTGGCCAGGAAAATATTTCCTGGCCTTCCTGATGAAGAATCCATCCTTTTTCTGTCAGAGAAAATGTTTTCTTGTGCCACTTATACTATCAGGATGGTCAACCAGAAATTAATTGAAGAAGGGAAAGAGCCTGTTGATCTTCGGATTGTTTGTACCCTTTCCAAGAGCGCTTCGCGATCTCGGGAAAATCTCGATCAGGTCAAGGCCCTTCTCTACCTTCTCCAATGGAGACCTAAACTTTGTCGTCGGATTGTGGGCATTGATGGGTCTTCCAAAGAACCTGATGAACTACCCTCCCTGTACAAGGAACATCTGGATCTGATCGATAAGCATAATCGGAGTGTCATAGCTTCTCAACGAATCGGCATTACCTGGCATCAGGGTGAGGATTTTTCCGATACGAGTCTCTTTGGGTCTATCCGGAGAGTCCATGAGATTATTGATATGGGGATTCAACGATTGGGTCATGGTCTTGTTTTGGGAATGGACCCCAAGCTTTTTCTGGGACAAGAATTTCGCATGACCCGCGATGATTATAAAAATCATCTCGTTTATGAAAGGGAGAGTAGATTTGAACATCCTTTTCCTCAAATGGTGACAGAAGAAAGTGCAGACTTGGTGAGAGGTCGGTACCCTCAAGAAGGATCTCAAAGGGGTCGGTATCCCCAAACAGGATCTCCAGAAGCGGAAGCTTTTATTTTGGCGATTCGCGAGAGACAAAAACATGTTTTGGAAGTCATCAAAAAGAAGGATATTGTCATTGAGATAAACCCAACTTCCAACCTCTATATGGCACTTCCCTCAGGACGAATGGAGGATCATCCTTTGCCGTTCTTTTTGAGTGAGGGAGTGAGACTCACTATTAACACCGATGATGCCGGAATCTTCAATACCAACATGGCCCGTGAACTTGTCATTGCTGCATTGCTGGGAAGATTAACAGGGGGGCAGTTGGTAGAAATCATAAATTGCGGATTTCAAGCTGCTTTCTCATCCTGTGTTCGAAGAGAGACTGTGGTTTATTAAAGGTATCTTATGTTTGATGCTTCCGTATGTAATATGTCTGTTCTTAATAGTATAGCAGCTCAAATACCGACAGATCCCAGTGTTTTTCCTCCTCAAGCGGCTCATGTGGTGGCCATTGCTTTTGATGATGGAAACAATCCTGAGGTATTGGCTGAGGCAGGCTCGATGTTGCCAAGAGGAAGATTTAATCCGGGATTAATGAGTGCTTTGAGACTGTGGTCTTTTGCTGAAATAAAGATACAATATCCTTCTCTTGGTGATCTTGATGTTGAAGCATTAAAGACTATAGCAGATGAATCTATAACTATAATTCCAGGACATTTTCAAGATGCTAAATATCTGGATGTAGCAAGGACAATGATAAGAGCCTCCCTTGCGGTCTATGAGTTGTATCCTAAATATGAAGTGGATCAGAGAGATGCTTTGGAAGGGCTCTTACGTCAGCATCCAAACCCGCTTTTAAGAATGCCGGCACTTTCAATATTAACCGCGCATGGCATCATGGTCTTCTGGGGTCGTTGTGGTGTTGATTTGATTCATGATGATCTCTTCTCAAACAATCCAAATCGTCATATCTATGCCATGAGAGAAATAGAATACTTTGCAGGCATAGAAGAGGAGCTATCAGGTTCTCAAACAAATTCTATTCGCTCACTTGCTTATCATTTGCCGGATCTTGATGCGTTAAGAAACTCTATAAAAATATTTTTACGAGAGAGATCCCAATCCATTTCTTGACTGGCTCAGTTCTTAAATAAAATACTTTTCAATTCTTCCAAAGTATTGGCCTGAAGAGCTTGATGACGTAGAGAAGCCGCGTCCGGAATGGAGCTCAAATAACCAACCAGGTGTTTGCGCACACTTCTAAAATCCCTCGCCCCTCGCAGACGTTGATAATAGCCGGCATGTTCAATGGCCAAAGCAAAACGGTCTTCGGTGGTGATCGTGGGTTCAGGAATATCCGTCATTTGTTTTTTTTGTACCGCTTGTTTGACGAGGTTTTTATTCCTGAAAATCCAGGGATTTCCCATACTGCCGCGCCCGATGAGAACGCCATCCACACCGGTTTCCAGGATACGGGCTGTTGCTTCTTGAAGAGATGTGATGTCTCCATTGCCTAGAATCAAGGTCCCACTTCCAGCAGCGATTTGAACCGCTTTGGCGATGGCGTCCCACGAAGCGGATCCTTTGTACATTTGCTTGAGAGTACGTCCATGAATAGAAATCACAGCGGGATGTTCGGTGAGAAGTGTTTCAATCCATTTTTCAATGACTACATCGTCATAGCCAATACGTGTCTTGACGGAATAGGGAATGATTTGTTTTTGGGAACAGCGTGCCGTGTCTCCGCGTTGAAGATTCATCTGTTCAATCACCCGAATAACTTTTTCTGGAACTTTAATGTCCTCCAATGTTTGTCCCCGAGACCAATCTTCAATAGCCGATCGTGTGGCTCGGATAATTTCCAGAGCCAGATCGGGCGCTGTAATCAAACGCCCACCACAGACTTTTTGTGTAACGGATTTTGACGGACAACCCATGTTGATGTCAACACCGTCAAAGCCCAACTCGCAAACTACGTGAGTGGCGCGATAGAAATCTTCAGGGATATTTCCATAAATTTGAGCGACAATCGGACGCTCTTCGTTTCCGTACTCGAAGTCTCTCAGAATTTTTTCGGGAGCGTAAAAAAGTCCCGTCGCCGTTGTAAATTCGGTAAACACCACATCGGGACGTCCATGACGGGCCATCATTGCCCGGCACGCAAAATCAGTAACGCCATCCATGGGCGCCATGGCGATGATCGGTTTGGAAAGTGTTTGCCAAAAAGTTTTCATTTTTGCGATGACAGCTTTTTTTCTTCATGTTAGGCGAAAAAATATGCGCATGCAAAGACTTCTTTTTATTCTTTGCCTTCTGATTATCAGTCCTTCTCTTCACGCCGATAGGTTTCGTGATCTCGAGAAACGCATCAAGAAACTGGAAAAAAGGCAAGCCGAACTGACGGCTAAAGTAGGGGGGAAGAGAGGCCGGTTGAGATCTTTTATTGCCGAGGATCTTTCGTTGGGAGGTTTTTTTGAAAGCAACCTCAAAATTATTACGGGACCCGATACCGACACACAAGTCTCCGCTCAAAGCCAGATGGTTGGTATTAATCTTTCCGCCGAGCTTACGGATAAAGTTCGTTTTGTGAATCAGGATTTGATCAGTCTTTCTTTTCCCCTTCAAAATGAACATAACAATCCTTCTCACGGCATTGCTTCTCTTCCCACGAAAAGGACATTCGGAGCTCTCAGTTTTGGGGCAACTCTCGCCCAGGGGTATGTTGAATATGCCCCTTGGGATTCTTTTAAAATCCAGGGAGGAATGGGCTATGTTCCTTTCGGGATTGCTTTTCAAGAAAGAGAGCCTGTTTTGTTTCTTCGTCGTGGCGGGCCTCAGATGATTCGCAGTTCAAGTGTGGATGGAGTCACCATTGCGGCTCCTTTCTGGACGGGTGTTCATTTCTTGGGCCGGTTTGATTCCTTTGAAAAAGGCCATTGGGGATACGATTTTTATACGGCGACTCCACAATCGGATCCCAAGATGTTGGGAGGAGGGGGAAGGTTCTGGTGGATGGCTCCCCAGGATATTGTCACTCTGGGAACTTCTTTTCAAATTGCCAATCGTGGTCCCGATACCTATCAGGCCCTCGGAACGGATCTTGCCGTTGATTTGGGAAGGTTTGGCGCCAATTTTGAATATGCCCGTAATTTTTCTTCTGCAAAAGATCCCTGGTCCTTTTATTTGCAACCTTATTTTGAACTCCTGGAAGGCAGTATTATTTTGCATGCCGATGTGGATTATCTGAATAATACCGTTGGAGTGACTTCTCTGGGGAGTCTCAGCGTTGCCGATCCTTATCAGAAATGGGAATACGGCGGTGGAGTGAACTGGCTTCCCCTGGCCAGTGTTCGTATGCGCCTGCTTTTCCTCATGAATGATTATGTGGGTTCGACAGCTTTTATTGCAGGCCAAAACCGTAATTACTTTACGACCGAATTTTCAGTAGGATTATCCTTTTAGGAAAAGATTCATGAAAAAATATTTTATTTTCTTCATTCTATTTTTAGTGCCGTTTTCTCTTCTATCTACCGATAAATTAGTCATTATTGTCCATCCGGAAATTCCGATCACCAAGATAACCCGAACAGAACTGCAAGAATATTTTATGAAACGAAAGAAATTCTGGTCTAATGGCTTAACCGTGCGACCCGTGGATTGGGGGGAAGGGCAGTTGCCGCGTGAAATTTTTCTCAAAACAGTTTTAAAAAAAACTTCTCGAGATATGGCAAAGTTCTGGATTGGACAAAAGCTCTATACGGGCGATTATGCGCCCATTCAACTGACTTCCGATGAAGTGATTATTGATCTTGTCTCTAATATGGAAGGGTCCATTAGTTATGTTTTCGCCTCCTCCTTAAATACGGAGAGGTTAAGTCAAGTGAAGGTCGTGGACATCGATGGAGAATGAACAAACCTCTTTGGTTCAAAAGTCTTCTTTCGGGCGACGGATTGTCACCACTTTTGCCGTAGCCATCCTGTTTTTTTCCTTAAAGTTTTTCGTTACTTTTTTTTGGAACCAGCATCTTTTGAAGAGTTTGACGGATGTTTATGGGGTTCAAAAGGTGTCTTTTCAAATGAAAGTCCTCATGGAATCTCTCGAGGAGTCGGGAAAGGTGCTTAGGCGATTTCAAACAGTGGGGAAACCTAAAGAAATTCAAGAGGTGTATGATACCCATTTGACAAATCTTAAAGGAGTGTTCGAGGATATTCTTCCTTCCTTGACTCATTATGGGGCGAATCTGAAAGAACTTGAAAGAGCGAAAGAGGATTTGAAAAAAATTGAGGACATTTCTCACGATCTGTTCTCTCTTTCTATCAAATCCGGCCCGGAGTCATCTTCTTTCCTCAATTCTCAATTGGCTCTTGAGGAACAATTTCGCACAGAAGTTATTGAATCGCTCTCTCATGTACGTATTTTTTTACAGGATAAGAGCTTTAGAATTTTCGAAGATTTTTATGCGCGGCGGCATCAACCGCTTATTCTCTCCGGCGTTCTTTCCGTTCTCTTTTCTCTTATTCTCTTTGTGATGGGGATCAAGCTTATCCGGCATCTCTCTCATTCCATTAGAAATCTTCTTGGTGTCACTCAAGAAGTCTCGCATGGAAATTTCCTGGTCAAAGCGGACATCCTGGAGGCCGATGAGCTAGGCGTATTAACGGATCGATTCAATAAAATGATACAAACGCTTAAAAAAACGACCGTCTCCGTTGATCTGTTGGAACAAAAAAACAAAGAATTATCGGAGAGTCATCAGCAATTGACTGGTCTGCATGAAGTTCTTATGGATCGTGAAGAGAGGTTCCGGTTTGTTGTCGAAACAGCCCGTGACGGAATTATTTCTGCAAATAGCGAGGGTAAAATTGTTTTTTGCAACAAGGGAGCTCAGGACATTTTTGGATATTCTCCGGAAGAAATGATGGGAAGTCCGCTGACTTTGTTGATGCCGCAGCGTTTTCAGAGTCTTCACCTCAGGGGTTTTAAAAGGTATCTTGACACCGGAGAATCGCGATTAATGGGAAGAACCATCGAAATTGAAGGAATTAAAAAAGACAGGTCGGAATTCCCCATCGAAATCTCGCTTTCAAACTGGTCCTTAAAAGGACAACAATTTTTTACGGCAATCATTCGTGATGTGACGGATAGAAAGAGGGCCGAAGAGTTTCAGCGGATCAGTGAAATGAAAACAGCTTTTATCTCCGTGGTGTCTCATGAATTAAGAACCCCTCTCACGTCTATTATGGCGGCTATTGATCTTCTTATCGAAGGCATTGATGGTCCCATTAATGCTCCCCAGCAGGAAACTTTGGGCATTGCAAAGAATAATATTGAAAGGCTCTCACGGCTCGTCAGTAATATTTTAGACTATACAAAACTTGAATCCGGAAAAATGGATATTACCTTTGAAAAGGTCAATCTTAAGGATGTGGTGACGGAAGCTTATCATTTTATGAAGCCCCTTTTCTTGAAGAAGGGTGTTGATTTTTCTCTTCAAGTTCCTCCCAAAAAGCTTTTAGCTTTTTGTGATTCTGATAAAATAGAACAGGTCATAGGGAATCTCGTCGACAATGCCATGAAGTACACGGAGCCAAGAGGGAAAGTTTTTTTGAGACTTTCTTCCGATAAAGATCATGTTAAGATTGAGGTGGAAGATACGGGGATCGGGATTCCCAAAGAAGAACAAGAAGCTATTTTTGAGATGTTCCGCCAAGGAGGTTACCGTGGTATGTGGAAGACGGGTGGAACGGGAGTTGGATTGGCTGTCTGCCGGCTCATCATGGAACAACATCAGGGACACATTTCCGTTAAAAGTGAATTTGGAAAGGGGTCTTGTTTTCTGGTGACCTTTCCTTTAGATCTTGCGGTGTCTTCCAGCCCCTAAAAGAGTTTTTTATGCATTCAAAAAATAAAATTTTGATCATCGATGATGAAAGAGATGTCGCCCATTTAACGGCAAAGAGAATCCGGGCAAATGGGTATGAGGTGGAGTGTTTTTTTGAAGGAACCGGAGCCATCGACATTATCCGGCAGAAACAACCCGATTTGATTCTTTTAGATATTTGGCTGCCCGGTGTTTCCGGCATCGAGCTTTTTAAAATATTGCGCCAGGACAAGAAATTAAAAAGTATTCCCATTGTGTTTTTTTCTGCGGATCCTTCCAAGGAATCACTGAGTTTGCAGGAGTTGGGGGCCGAAGGTTTTGTAAAAAAACCTTACAACCCCGTGGAGTTGCTTAGAATTATTCGTCTGGCACTTGACAATTAGGCATAAAAAAGTTCTTTAGTTTTTTTAAGCGAAATGAGTTAAAATATTACGAAATTTTTAATAAGGAGATTTTATGAAAAAGAAAAAAATTCTGGTTGTTGATGATGATAAAGACACTCAATTTCTCCTTAAAAAAAGACTCGAGGCGAACGGGTTTGATTATTATTCCTCCTTGTCCGTTGAAGAAGCGATCGGGGTATTCTCAAAGGTTGATCTGGATGTTGTGATCCTTGACCTCATGTTTCAAGGGCCTAACGGAACAGCTTTTTTACAGTACGCCAAGAATCATCCTACCCAAACGAAACAAAATGGAAAAAAGACCCCCATTTTGATCATCAGCGGTTGTAATGAAAAAGAGGTTGTTGATTACGTGATGGATCATGGAGCTGCCGGATTCATTAAGAAGCCGATTGATGCCAACCATCTCATTTCTGTGATTCAGGGATATATGGAAGAGGCTTAAGAGGCCAGATCAAGGTAAAGCAAGTTCCCTCGTTCTCACGACTCGTGACCGAAATCGTCCCCGTGTGAAGTGTCATCAAAAGTTTACACACAGCCAGTCCCACCCCGGAACCCCCCATCCTCGGGATCACCTCATTGGATCCTTGACTAAAAAGATCGAAAATCTTTTTCTGATCTTCTTCTTTAATGACAGCTCCCGTATTTTTCACCTGAATGTGAACTTTGTTTTCTTGTTTAAAAAGCCGGAGCTGAATTTCTCCATCAGACAAGGTAAATTTAAGGGCGTTATCAATAAGGTTGATGAGAACCTGTTTGATTTTGTCAGAATCACAAAAGGCAAAAAGCGGGGAAGGGGGGAGATCCGTAAAAAGCCGGATAGATTTTTTGGTAACCACAGGATTCATGAACGCACATACTTCCGAAATGATTTGTTTGATATCCGTATTTTCCAGGCGAACTTCTAATTTTCCATACTCGTATCTTGTATAATCCAGAACATTGTCGATCATTCGTGACAATCGGTTGACATTGCTTTTGGAGATCTCCAATGTTTCTTGCTGGGTTGTGGTGATCGGGCCTTCAATACCATCGATGACAAGATCAATACCTTCTTTGATCGCATTCAGAGGCGTTCTTAATTCATGGGACACCATGGAGGTAAATTCTGTTTTTAGTTTGTTGATGCGGCTTAATTCCTGATTGGCCGCTTTCATTTGTTCTTCGCTCTTTTTAAGAGCTTCCGTGACTTTTTTAAGTTCCAACACAATGGACGCTAAAGAGATGGATGTGATGGAAATAACGGCCATGAAGGATTGAAGGATGAGAAAAGATTCGTTGGGAGTGTCTCGAATAAAAGGACCATGACCATGCAGGGTTCCCCAAAGAGCCGCGGCAGAGAGCAAGAACGTGGAAGTCACGGCTCCTGGAAGATCGAAACGGAAAGAAGCCCATACAACCACAGGAATTGTTAGAAATTCCAAGGGAGAGTTTTTAAGAAAAGACGGAAAGTAACCCAGGAAAAGGAAAGAACTGACTCCGGCAAGGGCAAACAGGAGGAGGAAAAATTCCAGCGAAAAGGAACGGTTCCACTTGAAGCGAGACTGGAGATACCAGGTAATCATAAGGGGCGCAAAAATAAGGTTTCCAGTGACATCTCCCAACCACCATGTGTACCAAATTCCACTGTAATAATGCCAGTCTGCAAGACCAACCAAGGCAAGACTCGTCACTCCGATGGACGCGCTGATCGTTGTGCTGATGATTCCTGCCAGCAAGGTAAATTTGAAAATGTTTCGAGGATGTTCCAGAAAATGAAGACCTCGAGCATACTTTTGAATTAAAAAAAATCCGACAAGGCCTTCTAGAGTATTTCCACAAGAAATACCTGCTGAAGACCAGACATCACTTGTCGTTGCTAAATTGGCTAAAAAAGCTCCCACCCAAATACTTGGCCAGACGCGATATCCCAGAATCAGCAATGCGGCTAAACAGATTCCAGTGGGTGGCCACACAGGAGACGCACTGACATGCAAGAAAGCCAGTTTCAGGCTAAATTTTGCCGCCAAAAAATAAACGAGAGCCAGGATAATCAGCTGAATCCCTTTGCGGATATTGGAGGAATTCTTCATAAAATCTTTGTTTGTTTCATCAGGTTAAAAAGGCGATTGAGGTTGTTTTTTACGATATCCAGAGTTTCTTTTTGTTGCGTGTTCAGGGGGCCGTCCACTCCATCCAAAACGATGGAAATTCCTTCTTGGATAACGTTAAAAAGCGTTCTTAATTCGTGAGAAACAGATGCCTTTTCTTTTTTCATAAAAACCTCTTCTCAAGTTTACTTCATTTATAAAGAGGGGTAAATTACTTTACAGAGGCATTTTATGGCAATGATTTCTCATCAGCCCATGAAGATTTTGATGGTGGAAGATAACGTCGAATACGTCCGGCTTTTAAGAAAAAGATTGGAAAAGGAAGAGCGGGGAAATCTCACTTTGAAACACGTGCAGGATCTTTCAACCGCTTTAAAATGTCTTAAACAACGCGGGTATGATCTTGTTCTCCTGGATCTTTCTCTTCCTGACAGTGCCGGCCTGGAAACTTTCTATAGAATAAAAAAGAAGGCTCCGGAAATTCCTGTGGTTGTTTTAACGGGGCATGATGATGAATCCTTCGCTCTTCGTTCGATGAAAGAGGGGGCTCAGGATTACTTGGTCAAAGGAAATATTGACGGAGGGGCTCTCCTGCGATCACTCCACTTTGCCTTGGAAAGGCATCAAATCCTGAAGAGATGGAAGAATGCCTGGAAAAAAGAAAGTGATAAAGCCACTCACGATCCTTTAACCCATCTGCCCAACCGCATTCTTTTTCAAGATCGCTTGCAACAAACTTTAGCCATGGCACGCCGGCAAAAACAGGGGTTTTGCATTTTTTTCATGGATTTAGATCGGTTTAAACATGTGAATGATACTTTGGGACATTCCTTGGGAGATTTACTTCTGCAAAATGTTGCTCAACGCCTGGTGAGTTGTCTTCGTGAGGAAGATACCGTCGCCCGCTTGGGCGGAGATGAGTTTGTCGGTATTCTTTATGGGGTGAATAATCAACGCGATGCGGATTGTGTTGTGGAAAGAATAAAATCCCATCTTAAAAAACCTTATACCCTGCAACGTCATAAAGTTTCTATCACCTGCAGCATAGGGTTAATGTTTTATCCTTCCGACGGGAGTGATCGGCAAAAGTTGTTGGAGGGTGCCGATTTGGCCATGTATTTTGCAAAAGAAAATGGTGGAAACCAGTTTCAATATTACCATAGTCTTCCTCATCTGCATTTGACCTCTTAAATTTCTTATGAAACTTTATCTGGCGTCTACGTCACCGCGTCGCAAAGAACTTTTGCAGAGCTTAAAGATTCCTTTTGAAATCATTCCACCTTTATTTAAAGAGCAAGTCACGCAGCTTTCTCCTGCCGAAGAAGCTCTTTATTTTGCGGAACAAAAAGCACGATCGGTAGCTTCTTTGTGCCCCCGTTCTCTGATTATTGGAAGTGACACTCTGATTAAATGTGATGGGGAAAAAATGGGAAAACCAAAGGATACACAAGAAGCTCGACAGTTTTTAAAAAAGCTTTCTGGTCGATCCCATTCGGTTTTGACAGCCGTTGTTCTTTTAAACACGGAGGATGGAACTCTAAAAAAATATCTGGCGGATGTGACGGTGACTTTTCATGATCTTTCAGACCAGGACATTGAGGACTCTCTTTTGAGTGGGGAAGCTTTGGATAAAGCAGGTGCTTACGCCATTCAGGGAAAGGGAAAGAAGTTTATTCAAAAAATAGAAGGGGAGAAGGAGGCTGTCATTGGTTTGCCCCTCAAAGTTTTGAAAAAATGGCTTCTTGATTTACTTAAAAGCTTGAGCTAGACGGAGCCACTTAATTAACCCTCAGGAGGAGAGACTATGCGTAAAATGATCACCACTGTTTTGACTCTGATAATGGCTTTTATTTTTGCACATTCCGTAGAAGCAAAAAATAAGAGTTTGTGTCCTATTTTTGTTTTGGCCCATGCTCAGCAAATCAATCTTTCCCAAAAGCAGGAAAAGGATCTGGAAAAGATCAAAAAACATATGATCAAGGATTCAGCATCTCTGGATAAAAAAATTGCCAGGAAACAGGACAAGCTTAATAACCTTCTTAAAGAGGGAAAGAAAACCGACACGAAAAAAATTGATGCGCTTGAAGGAGATATCAAAGAACTAAAACAGGATCGTGCCGATGTGGATGCAAATGCCGAAGAGGAAGTGAAACAGATCTTGACGGCCAGACAACTCAAAAAATCAAAGGTTCTGGCTTTTCAGTCCCAGATTGGTAAGAAGTAACTTTTTTAAATGACACAGACTCTACAAGAAGCTCTCTTGAAGGCAGGGCTCGTTTCCAAGGAAAAACTTCAGAAAGCGGCTTCTGAAAAAAAAATGGCGGAGCGGCGTGAACGGGAGGCCGCAAAACCGCAGTCGCCTAAACCGTCCCTCAAGCCTCAGGTAGTTCCTCTTAAACAATCCTCACAGCGTTTTGAAAGAAAAGCAGCAGCCCAACCTGCAGAAACCAAGAGAAAGTCGTTGGGTTTTATTGAAGGCAAGCACCATCATCATTTAAGAACGGATTGTGAAGCTTGTGAAAAAAGTTCGCCCGATGTGGAGTACTATCAGCATCCCAATCGAAGTTTTCCCCATTATTGGCTTTGTGTTCGATGTGCCGATGAACACAATATCCTGGATGACTTTCGTCAGACCAAACAAAGTCAGCACTCCATGAGCGGAGCTTTTCGCCGGAACTACGGCCGGACTATCTAAGTCAGGGGGAGATACCCTGCCTACCGGCAGGCAGGCTGCTCTCCCCCCGAACCTCCCATCTGAATTTATAGATTGGGGAGCAGGGGTGTTGTTTTCTTACACCCAATAAAATCCAAACGAACTTCTGCACGTGTGACAGCAACGTACAAAAGATTTTGTTCTTCGGGATTGCTGGCCTGATAGTTTTCCACTGAAGGTTCCACAACCAAGACGTTTCGAAATTCCAGTCCTTTGACCTGTTGGATGTTTGTGATGACCACTCCTGGTGAAAAATCAAACTGATCGCGATAACCTAATCTTACCGAAGAATAGCCAAGCTTTCTTAATTCATCAACCAAGTCCTGAGCATGTTTGGGCCAGCGACAGATGACGGCAGAAAGAGATTTGGAACTATCTTTGATACGTGCGGCCACCCATTGTCCAATACGGTTAGCCATCATCGAAGGGTGATCCACCTTGATAAGGCTAGGAACGGGCCCACTCCGACCTGAAGAATAAGCTTCTGATTCAGAAAGTGGAACTCCACGAACCTTGGCCGCTAAAGACATGATCTCTTGTGTGGAACGATAGGAAACAGTCAACGCAATGGGTGTTGTATCCGTAAATCCTGCTTCTGTGAGGAGTTTTTCCCAGCTTCCAAAATCACGACCACCAACAATTTTTTGGGCCACATCTCCAACGATAGTCACTGTTTTCTCTCGATCAATCGCATTCAAAAGAGCACGAATTTCTACCATGCCGAAATCCTGAGCCTCATCAATCACAATGTGATCACACAAACCTAGACTTTCCGGCCGACGCACGGGGTAGTAGCCATGTTTAGAATAGATCAAATGAAGTAAGAGAGCATCATCCTGAAGATCGCAAACTTTTCGATCGGTTTGTTCTTTGAGTTCTTTTTTAACGAGATCCCATTTTCTCCAAATGATGTCTTGTTTGAGTAAGCTTTGATAAAATGCCAAAAGATTTTCAACAACACTAAGAGAAGTATTTTGATTTTTTGAAATAAAATCAAAAAGAAGATTGAGACAGACCGAGGATGATTTAAAAAGTTCCGTTTCTCTTCCTTTGGTGAGAGGTCCACGTGGACGAGGACCGACCAGTTCGTTTAGAAGTTGATCCGCCCATTGGGTAAAAGTTCGTATGGGGACTTTGTCAATTTTAAGTTCTGGAAGTGTGTTTTCAACATAAGCCTTGAGGGAACGATTATACATGACGACCAAACAACGTTCCGGTCGTGCCGAGCTGTTATCCTCATGAAGGAGCCAGGCCAGACGATGAAGAGCCACTGTGGTTTTACCACTACCGGCAATTCCTTGAATGACGATTGGTTTTGTAATATCTCTCGTAATCAAGCCGAATTGTTCTGATGTGATCAACGAAAGAATAGGGGGGAGGTGCCCATCTTGTTCTTCGGTACGAGAAAGTTGAGCCGTTCCTTTTTGAAAAGCCCAACCGGATTCTGTGTGAGTTAAAATCCCTTGGGGAGTTTCAATACGGTGAAGTTCATTTTCTATTCCTTTATAGCCGCGTCGGAGTTTGATGATGCCTTCACGATCAATCCCCTGAATGGTTTCTGAAAAATCATCCCCTTCGCGATAATCATAGTAAAGTTTGCTGATAGGCGCTTTGCGCCAATCAATAATTCTCTGTGCCGGAAAACTCGCTGTGCCGAGTCGAAATTCGACATCACGGCCGTTTTCTTGGGTGACCACTCGGGCAAAGTAAGGTTGTTCGGCAAGAGATTCGAGTCCCGTTGATTTTGCTTTTCTAAGGCGGGTCAGTCCATGAGCTACGGCTTCGTCACTGGCCAAGGCGGCCTTGTCTTCATCACGTCGTGCAGCCACAATTTGAGAGGTGAGATCACGGGCTAAATGGCGATCTTGTTCATAATCCGCTCGGGTTCGACGAACCTCTTCCACAATAGATGCGTGAACGTTCCGCCAGCGTTGGTCTTCGTCATTTCCAATCGTTTCAGCCTTCACTTCAATATCAACTTCTCCCATTGATTTTTCTTTCTGTGCTTTTTTTGTCGTCACGTCAACTATTCTTGTGTTGAAAATTCTCTTATATCGAGAGGACATTGATCCAGAAAAAGGTCCCCCTCATATCTGCTGAAAGAGTCTAGATTAAGCGCTGCAAATATTAGAAAAGTCTTCACTCCACATCGTTCTCGATAAGCTCTGGAAACAGCAGGATCATATCCAGTCAAAATGGCTGATCGAAAATCAGGAGGCCAGTAACCCCTATTTTTCATGTATCGGAATTTTGCGATTAGCATGGCTAGACCGACGTTTTGAATTTCTGTTTGTGGTTCGAGATCCAGCTTTCTATCTCTGTCGCACTCCATTAACATTTGATTGTCATTTTTTTTAAGAGACGAGAGAGCGATACCTTCTACTTTACCATCGAGAGTTCGTGTCAACAATATAAAAGGAACGTCATCTGGCCGACGACGACTGTCGACAAATATAGTTAATTCTTTCTCCAATTCTGTACCTTTCAAAACTTCTCTGGCTTGTTTTACAGAAACTCTTTCGATGATGACAGGGCAGGGACGACCCTGTCTTTTTAGGGTCACTTGTAAGGCTGGAAAATCTGGATCCTGATGCGGGACAAAGGTCAGTGTTTGAGGAATGAGAATGAGTGGTTGTGGACCAATAGGACGTCCAATGGTTGCTGAAGAACTTTTTATCCGTGATGTATGTCCCAAAAGTGATCCGACGGGCATCCTGGCCAGAACATAGTTGTGTCCTTGCTCTTCCATGACTTTGGCATGCCCCAATCCTTTCACAGCGAAAGGTTTTCCTGTCAGATGATGAATATCAATCACAAGAGGGGCATCTAAATTTGTCTCTAGTACGGGATCTTCATTCATTAAGAGGTCAGCAATTCTGACATAGGCAGGTTGTTGGGTGATATGAGTTGTTGGATTTCTGGGAAGGAAAATAATAGCTGGTTCAGCAGAGGACTCAAAACGATCTGGAGAAATCGTTATCCCGGAAGGAGGAAGAATGTCTCGCGGAAGGTTTAACAGAGGTGTTGTTGTCGGATCATCTGTGAATTCTAAAAAGTTCGCATAGTTTCCTGTAACCCTGAGCCGTTCTATTAAGGTGGTACGCACGTCGTTGACCCAGCGAATACCGGGCATTCCACCCCTTGTTACAAAACGAGCATAGAGGTTTCTCAAGGCATCGGCCTTGGAAATCCTTGTGGCCAGTGGCAACTCTTCGGCCAGGCAAGCATCTGCCAATAAACTCTCTCTGGCGATTAACTCCGTTGACGCCCCTCCATTCGCCATTTGAGATAAAGGAAGCGGTGGTGAGTCAAAACCGGTTATAGATCGAATATCGTTCATTTATTGGGGCCATCCCTTGCCCAAGGGGTTATCGGCACGTTTGCTTGAAAGTTGCATATTGCGTAAATATTTTTGAGTTGACACTATGCCGACTATGGCATCCTTTCCCATTTCTCCAGAAAAACAAAAACAACTTGAAGAACGCATGCAGCGTTTGGGTATGAGAGAGACTGATTTGTTTGAGAGCTTTGTCAAGGGCTCGGGGGCGGGTGGACAGAAAATCAACAAAACTTCCGTGGCTGTTTTTCTCAAGCATTTACCCACAGGGTTGATGGTCCGATGCCAGGAAAGTCGCAGTCAGGCGATGAATCGTTTTTTGGCACGCCGGCTTTTATTGGACAAACTGGAAGCTAAGATTTTGGGAAAACAGTCGGAAGAAGAACAGAAACGCGAAAAAATCCGTCGTCAAAAACGGAGACGTTCCAAAAGGGCCAAAGACAAGATGTTGGAGAATAAAAAGCATCACTCCGAGAAAAAACAAAGCCGTCAAAGACCTGGGTTTGAGGAGTAATGAGTTAACCTAAAGCTTTCAAAAGACGATTTTGGATAAACTGGTTCATGCTCTCATCTTCCTGGAAAGCTTTAATCCAAAGCGCTTTATGGAGATTTTGGGGAAGGCGAAGAAGAATTTTTCCAGAATACTGCTTAGGAATAGCGGTTGGTTCAGGTAGCGGTTTCCCTTCTTTTTCTAAGAGGCGAATCGTTTCATCAACAACTTGGCAAAGTTCTCCAAAAACTTTCTTTTGATCCTTGCCATGGATTCCTCCAAAGACGAAGCCAGGTGCTGTTCCAATATAGCAGTGGTCTTCCTCAGACCATTCGACAAGCTTTAGGTAATGATCATTTTTTTTGTGTTTCATAAGATCTCCTGATAGCTTGAATTGCCTGTTTTAATGCTTTTTCTTGATAATGTTTCGCATCATCTCCCTCACGTCCTGAAATGGTGATTGTCAAAGGACAATGAGGATGTAAAAAATTACGATGACTTCCTTTGCCTCCTCGATTAATAAAGCCTGCTCGACCCAATTCTTTTATGAGCTCTCTGACCTTGCGTGGCACTTTAAAATGATAGCATGGTGATAGCAAAGGACAAGTAAAAAACACTCGACAGATTACTTTTAATAAGGCTAAAAAGGTCGACTTTTTGAAAGGAAGGTTTAGATCCATGGGTATCGAACAAGTTCGCAATATTGGTATTTCCGCTCACATTGATTCCGGAAAAACCACGCTCACAGAGCGTATTCTTTTTTACACCAAGAAGATCCACAAGATTGAAGAAGTGCGTGGAAAGTCCGGCGTGGGCGCCACCATGGATTTCATGGATCTAGAGCGCGAAAAGGGAATTACGATTCAGTCAGCCGCTACCTATTGTGAATGGAAAGACACTGTCATTAATATTATTGATACTCCCGGACACGTTGATTTTACCATTGAAGTGGAACGAGCTCTCCGCGTTTTGGATGGAGCCATTCTTGTTTTGTGTGCTGTGTCTGGTGTGCAAAGTCAGTCGATCACGGTTGATCGTCAGATGACCCGTTACCATGTTCCCCGCATTGCTTTTGTTAATAAGATGGATCGAGCCGGTGCAGATCCAGTGCGTGTCATGCATCAGCTACGCGACAAGCTCGGTCACAATGCTCACCTCATTGCCATGCCGATTGGAGCCGAAGATCGTTTCCAGGGAACCATTGATCTTGTAGATATGAAGGCCAGCTATTTTGATGGGGATAACGGCGAGAAGATTCGTGTGGAAGAAATTCCTGCAGATTTACTTTCACAGGCTAAGGAATTACGGCATGAATTAGTAGCGGCCATGGGTGATTTTGATGATGATGTGGCCCATCTCTATTTAGAAGATAAGGATGTTTCCTCGGATATGCTTCGCAAGGCGGTTCGTAAAGCCACTCTGACTCTCAAGTTTATTCCCGTCATGATGGGTTCGGCTTATAAAAATAAGGGAGTCCAAGTTCTTTTGGATGCTGTCGGTTATTACCTTCCTAATCCCAGCGAAGTAGAGAATGAAGCTCACGATCAAAGAAATGAAGAAGCTAAAATCATCCTGGAGTCAGATTCTAATAAACCTTTTGTGGGATTGGCTTTTAAACTGGAAGATGGTCGTTTTGGTCAGCTGACGTACATGCGTATCTATCAGGGAAAAGTTTCGAAAGGGGATTTCATTGTCAATTCAACCAACGAGAAAAAAATAAAAATTCCTCGGCTCGTTCGCATGCATGCCGATGAAATGAATGACATTGAAAGTGCTCAAGCGGGAGATATTGTTGCTATGTTTGGTGTGGAATGCGCTTCGGGTGATACCTTTACCGATGGGACGATTCGTTACACCATGACGTCCATGCATGTGCCCAACGCCGTTATTTCTTTAGCGGTGGCTCCCAAAGACAAAGCGGCTTCCGCCAATTTTTCAAAAGCCTTGAATCGTTTTACGAAAGAAGACCCAACTTTTCGCGTTCATCGAGATGAAGAAAGTGCACAGACGATCATTTCCGGCATGGGTGAACTTCATTTGGAAATTTATATTGAACGTATGAAGCGTGAGTACGCCTGTGAAGTGATTTCCGGAAAACCTCAAGTTGCTTTTCGGGAAACGATCACGAAGAAAACTGATTTCATGTATCAACATAAGAAGCAGACCGGTGGTGCAGGTCAGTACGCTAAAATTGCCGGTTATTTTGAGCCGCTTCCAGCGGATGCCGTAGAGACCTACGAGTTTGTGGATGAAATTGTAGGTGGAAGAATTCCTCGTGAGTTTATTCCTTCCTGTGACAAAGGATTTCAAGAACAGTTGAAGAAAGGTCTTTTGATCGCAGCTCCGGTGGTGGGTTTTCGTGCTGTTATCAACGATGGTGCCTATCATGACGTGGATTCCTCCGATATGGCTTTCAAAATCTGCGCCATGACAGCCATTCGGGAATTTTATGACCGTTGTGGTCCTATTATTCTCGAGCCAATCATGAAGCTTCAAACTCAAGCCCCTGAAGAATTTCAAGGTCCCGTTGTCGGCCAAATCAATCAGAGACGTGGTGTTATTTTGGGAACAGGGACCGTTAACAAGTATGTGATTGTCGATGCGGAAGTTCCTCTGTCAGAAATGTTTGGTTATTCGACAGATCTTCGAAGTAGCACGCAGGGGAAGGGAGAATTCCAGATGGAATTTTTGAAATATGCTCCTGTGCCACGAAACGTTCAGGAAGTTTTAGTGAAGCAATATCAGGAAAAGAGAGCTGCAGAAAACAAATGAGTCGCTTTGATACCGTCCTGGAAAATTTAAAATTATTGCAGAATCACCTCAAGGTGACGGGTAATCGTCTATGGACGATCAATCTGGCTATTTCACAATGCCACAAGGAAGGGCATGAAGATCGTGATTTTTTGCCGCGTCGACTTATTGTGCGAAGACATGAAGAACAGATTCGCTTTGATCATCTGCTTCAGGAGTTGAACCTGATTATTTCTTCCCATCTGGATAGTGCCTTGATTGTTTTTAGTTCTGAAGAAGATGTGGATGCGGCAGCGGGGATTCGTCAAACGATTCGTTACATTCAGAATGCTTTTGCCGGGGAGTTATCCCTCCATCAATCACTCACAAAGATCAGCATGGCCCTACCTGCCGGTTCCAAAAATTAATGCAAAACCGGATTGGAAGACCCCATGAGTCGTGACATCTGGTCGAACACAAAGGCCATAAAACGTTGTTTGTCCGTTTCTTTTATATATTTGATGATCGTCCCTGTTTCGTAGCTGGTATCCGAAATGCGAGTTTGCCATACCACTTCACCACTCGCCATGATGGGTTCAGATTCGTTTCCAGAAATAGTGATTTCCAAATCCAGAATATCACCGGCTTTGAGAGGTCCTGGTGTCATGAGACGAAGGCCACCGGCACTGATATCGCTGCTCATAGCTTCTGCAAGTTCACTGGTCTGTCCTCCTGGAACTTTGATGGCGTAACTGACTGATAAGGCTATATCCAGACGAGCATACCTACGTTTGTTCTGAATTACGTAATCTGTGCGTGATAGTTCCATAACACCTCCCCTTACTAAGGAGGTAATCCTCTTTTCGGTAAAAGAGTCAAGAAGTTGCTCTCATTTTAAAAAATTGCTATAAGGCGTACATGATAAAAAAGTTATTAAAGATTGGTTTGGGAATTTTTATCCTTCTCGTCGTTGGTATCGTTGCAGTACCGTTCTTTGTGGATGTGAATCATCTCAAAGAACCCATCCAGAAAAAAATAGAAGAAAAGATTGATGGCAAGGTTGAGATTGGAAAGATTGCTCTGAGAATTTTTCCCTCTCCGGGACTCTCTGTCAAGGATGTGCTTATTACAAATAACACCGGTCCCTTTGCCGGTCAGACTGCCGCAAAATTTGGCGCTATGAACATACGTGTCGATTTTCGCTCTCTTTTATCCCGTAAAATTGTGGGCACTCTTATTTTTGTCGATCCTGAAATTTTTTACAAGTCGACAGAGAATGGGGTGAGTAACCTGGAGAGTCTTAACAAAAATTCCACACAAAAATTTGAAATGACAAGGTGGATGAAGCGAATAGAGGTGGAATCCGTAGAAATTCAGAATGGGAAACTGATTCCTTTTATCAATCACCTGAATTTAGAAGTATCCCATATTCTTTTAGACCACTTGAACCAACCCATTCAGCTTAAAGCGGACATGAGTATTTTGGGGGCGTCCTCAAATAATCTTAAGTTAGAAGGAAAGGTGGCATTTAAGGCGGATGAAAAAATCATCGGATTGGATGATTTTAAGATTTTTGTTGGTTCCACACCCATGGCACTGAAAGGACAATTGGAATACGGGCCAGAGGTTCCACGTTTTCAGATCACACTTATGTCTTCTTCGTTAGGATTAAAAACATTTGAAACTTTAAACCCCGCTCTTATTGCTTCTCTTCCCAAGGGTACTGTTTTTGATGGCGAGGCAAGTATGAACTTGACCGCAAACGGAAGTTCGGAGCGAGCCACAGTCACTCTCAACCTCAATTTAGAAAAAGCCCGTTTGGCTTATGGGGACTATTTTAAAAAAGGAGAGAAAGTTCCTTCTAAAATTTTGCTCAGCTATTCAGGGTCTTTGAAAGATATTTTAGGAAAAGGAAGTACGAGCGAAGGGACGGCGGATATCGACAGTTTTTTTATTCTCAACTATCAACCGACACATTTTCATTCCAAGATTTCTTATGTAAATCAGATTTTGAATTTTGAGGATATGGCTTTTCAAATTTTTGATGGAAAAGTTTTGGGAAAAGGTTCTGTCAATCTTCACACTGAAAAACCAGAATGGAATTTTAATCTTAAAATGTCGGATGTGGATATGGATTCTCTTTTAAGTACAGTGGGTGGTTACAAGGATGTTTTAAAGGGAAGGGGAGGGTTGACGATCAGTCTCAAGGGAACAGGAAGTGAAACTTCTGAGATAAAAAAAACAGCTTCTGGAAACGGAAGTGTCACTCTTGCCAATGGAAAATTGAATGGAGTTAATCTGGCGCGTGAAGTGCTGGGGTCTTCCGTTGTGGATGTGATTAATGTTGCTGGTGCTGGTTTAGTTGTGGCCGGTGTTTCCCCAAGCAGGATTACGTCGCCGCGGTTTGCTCTCCAAGGCCAGGAAACGACCTTTTCCTCTTTCCAATCCTCTTTTACCATAGAAAATGGATTTGTCTCACTTCCAGAACTTAAAATTTTACAACCTTCCTCCACCACAAACCTTGGAGGCCGTGTTTCTTTGGATGGTGATTTGGATTTAAAAGGAAATTTTCTTTTAACTCGTGAAGAAACAAATCAATGGCTTGGGGATTTTAGTGGAAAAAGATTTTTGGTGGATTCTGAAGGGCGTTTTCTTTTACCATTTACCATGACCGGCAACCCCACTGCTCCCAAGGTGCTGCCTGATACAGGTTATGTCACTACCAAACTCCAGGGAGCCGCCGCCTCACTAGCCAAAGAAAAAGCAGGGGAGTTGCTTCAGAAAAATGCCGAACCTCTTCAGAAAAATTTGGAAAAACCTCTGGATGCCCTCAAGAAACTTTTCCAATGATAATTCTCTAATAATCCTTTCGATAAATATCATCTCGAAACTGAAGAACGCCTGTTTCATCAATCCAAGCAGTGCGGTAGATAACGTTAACATTCACCGGTTCTTTGAGGTTTAAAAACCTGGTTTCTTCTTTTCCAATTTCCTTCACAAGTTTTTCTCGAGTCCATTGAGGATTACCTTTCAGGACAAAATCAGCCAGTTCCATAGGTTTTTCCACGCGAATACATCCATGGCTAAAAGTACGCACGCGTTGGGCAAAGAACTTTTTCAAAGGTGTGTCGTGCATATAAATATCATCCGGATTGGGAAACATAAATTTGATCCGTCCCAGAGCGTTCCCATGACCCGAATCCTGTACAATCCTTAATTTCTTTGGATCAGCCTCTTTCCAGTTATAAGATTTTGGATCCACATCCACCATCTCATTTCCATTGATTTCAAAGACTTTCATATTTTCGTGAGTCAAATAATCAGGATCCTTTTGAATTTTTTCCAGTAGTTCTTTTTTAATAATTTTTTCAGGAACGTGCCACTTGGGATTCAGAATCAGTTGTTTAATTTTGCTGCTGACCAAGGGGGTCTGCCAGTCTTTGCGCATCCCGACGACAACCTTCATTTGAAGAACGGGACGATTCTCTTCATAAGCCGTGAGACAAAAATCAGGAATGTTCACTTGAATAAATCGAGAGCTATTCGGCTTTCGATCTTCCTTTTCTCGCTGTATGTTGATCGATAACTGTTGGATACGTTTTTCCACAGGAACATTAAGCGCGGACACTGTTTCTATACCCACGAAACCGTCAGTTTCCAGTCCGTGCCTCTTTTGAAAAAAGACAACAGCATCATAAAGCGGATCATCAAATGTTTCAGAGGCGGAGAAATTTTTTAGATCACCCGTGATGTGAAGTCTTTTTTTTAGTGCGAGGACTCTTTTATCCCGATCCCCCTTAAGTAACTTGGGACCGGACTCTACTCGATCCCAGCCACCTTTTTTTTGAATTTTTTGATAATCGGTCAAGGCACGTTCCAAAGGAGTTTCAGACTTGGCAATGGTTGAAAAACTCAAAAAAATTATGAGAAAAATAACAAAGCGTTTTCCATTCACAAGACCGTCCTTACTTATAGCATTTCAACTTTTAATCGGTACTTCAGTGCCCATTAAAAGTTAGAAATACTTATGGTTGGTCAATAAAAAATGTACCAATAAAAAGTTAATAGACCATAAAAGCCTATTTAAGATCAAAGAATTAATAAACCCTTGCTAAGAACTTGTTCCTTAGAGTACCAAGTTTCAACTTCATGTTTTTGAGAAACTACGTCAATTTTCTTTATCGAGCCCGTTGGCCCCTGGCCGTTTTTTTTATTTTCCTTTTTGGTTTTAGTATCCATTACGCCCGACATCTCAAGCTCAAAAGTGATTTTAAAGAGCTCTTACCTGCCCATTTTCAAAGTGTGCGTGATTTGGATCGCATTGTTGAACGTGTGGGAGGGACGGGCACTCTGGTTATTGCTGTTGAATCTGACGATCCTAAGGCGTCCGTTCGTTTTGCTGAAGATCTTGTAGCTCAGCTTAAAGAATATCCCCCTGAGTTTATTCAAAGTATTGAATATAACGTTTCCGACGTTATTCATTTTTTTGAACACAATAAATACCTTTATATGGACCTTAAGGATCTGAAGGAGGTTCGAGATCGGCTTGATCGACGGATTCAGAAAGAAAAACTGAAAACGACTGGCATCTACATAGACTTTGATGATTCCAATACCGATGATTCTGTCGGATTTAATACCAAAGATATTGAGGAGAAGTATAAATCAAAAGCTGGTCGCTATGATCAGTATACGGATGGTTATTTTTTTGGCGAAAATGGCCATTTGATGGCCATCGTACTTCGACCGCCAGGATCTTCAACCGGGATCGATTTCTCACGAGCTCTTGTGGCTCGATTAAATAAAACGATCGAAGAAATGAACCCCACTCATTATCATCCTTCGATAAAGATAGGGCTGACGGGCAAGTTTCGACGTGTTCTTTTTGAATATCAAACTTTGATGGGAGATATTATTTCCACCACCGCCTTGTGCGTGTCTTTGGTGGGTTTAGCTGTCCTGCTTTATTTTCGACGTTTTCGCATGGTTCTGCTCATGGCCTGGGCTGTTTTCAACGGGACTGCCTGGATTTTTGCCATTACTCGTTGGAAAATTGGTTATCTCACAACGCAAACGGCATTTCTTGGTTCAATTATTGTCGGTAATGGAATCAACTTTAGTTTGATTCTCATGGCTCGTTATTTGGAAGAAAGAAAGCAGGGGAAATCTCCTTTAGAGGCTTTACAAATTTCATTGCCGGGAACATTACCAGGGACACTTGCATCGGCTTTTACCACTGCCGTGGCGTTTGCCACTCTTCTGATCACTCAGATTCGAGGATTTTCACATTTCGGTTTTATTGGAGGATTGGGAATGTTTTTGTGTTGGGTGGCTACTTATTCCGTCTTGCCGGTTTTTCTGAGTCTTTCGGAATCTCTCTGGCCCCTTGTTCGTGAAAATACCACCGGGCGTTTTGAATTTTCCATCATGACGCTTTTTGGAAATAACCTCACACGTTGGGCGCGACAACTTACGGGTATTGGAGTGGCTCTCACTCTTGTTTCTATCCCCCTGATTATTCTTTTTGTCCCTCATTCCTTAGAATACGATTTTTCAAAATTACGGGTGAAATCAAAAGGAAAAGCAGTTTCAGAAGAAGCGGCTTTAAGTGATCGTGTTGGCGATATTTTTGGTGGCTCGATGACGCCGGCTATCCTTGTAACGGATCGGATTGATCAAGTGAAACCACTTTGCGATGAAATTTTGAGAAAAAATTCTTTAGATCCTTTTGACAAGCAGGTTGTAGACAACTGTAAAACTATTTTTTCCTATGTTCCCGAGGAACAGGATGAAAAGTTAAAAGTCTTGGCTGGCCTTCGCCATCTTCTGGAAGATAACGCTCTTAATTTCCTAAAACCGGATCAAAAAGCGGAGATGGATAAATTCAAGGCTCAATTTACGGGGAAAAAATTGATTGTGTCTGATTTACCCGAAAACATGATCAAGAATTTTCGAGAAAAAAATGGAGATTTTGGAAAAGTTGTTTTTGTCTATCCCAATTTTCGGGCTCCTTTATGGGATGGAAAAAATTTGATCAGGTTTGCCGATCTTATTCGAGAAAATAAACTTCCCTCCGGAGAAATCATTCATGGTTCCGGAGAGTCAGCCATTTTCGCCGATATTCTGCGGGCGGTGATCAAAGATGGCCCGCGAACAACGGTGATGGCTTTTGCTGCTGTTTGTCTTGTGGTGGCTCTCATTTTTCGGGAGAAGCGTGGGATTCTCTTTATTATAGGCACTCTCTCTTTGGGAACGCTTTGGATGGGTGGCTTGATAGCTTTTTTTGAAATCAAGATTAACTTTTTCAACTTTATTGCTATTCCAACTACCTTTGGAATCGGTGTGGATTATGGCTGCAATATTTATCAGCGCTATCGAGAAGAAGGAAAAGGCTCACTTCCTAAAGTTTTAAAAACAACAGGAGGAGCTGTGGCTCTTTGTTCTCTGACCACCATCATTGGTTATTCTACTTTGATCATCGCCAAAAACCAGGCCCTGGTTTCTTTTGGCTGGATTGCTATTTTTGGCGAGCTGACTTGTTTGATGGCCGCTTTAATTTTTATTCCGGCATTAGTGACACGGTTAGAAAGTAGAAAAATTTGAGCTATGGTACGACTTTCTCTTTGTCCTCAATGCAAGAAACCAATTGATGTGGATCCCAATCCCTTCCGGCCTTTTTGTTCAGATCGTTGTCAGAAAATTGATTTAGGAAAATGGTTTCATGAGTCTTATCGAATTCCGGATGAGGAAAAGAAGTCTGAAGAGGTGGATAAAGACGAGGAAGAGTCTTAGGCTTCCGGAAGTACCTTTTTAAAAGGATGAATTTCGTAGCGTTCAAAGATACGTTCCATGACGTAAGGGTCTGTTTTTGCAATGAGTTCCACTTCGGATTTGGTGGCCACATTAAAAACGATGAGACTCCCTGCGCCGTCCGTTAAAGGTCCCGCTAAAACAATTTTTCCTGCCTTGGAAAGTTGTCTCATTTTTTCCAGATGAGCTTCTCGAAATTGTTTCCGCAATTCTTGTCCATTAGGGCTATCGTAACCCAGAAACACGTACATAGTATTCTCCTCCTGTTTCAGATATTTTTTGACAATCCACTATCTTGCCAGTAAAAATCAATACAATTTCGATGAATCTTCCTGTCATTCAAGCGGCTGGTGAAAAACGGACTCGACTTCCTCAATGGCTGAAAAAACCTCTCGGGTTTTCCGAATCCATCCATCAGGTAAAAAAAGATCTTCGCGAAAGAGGTCTTCATACCGTTTGCGAAGAAGCACGATGTCCTAATCTTGGAGAATGCTGGACTCAAAAAACAGCCACACTCATGATTTTGGGAGATACCTGTACGCGGCATTGTAGTTTTTGTTCGATCACAGCGGGGAAACCGCAAGGTGTCGATCCAAACGAACCTCAAAAAGTAGCGGAGATGGTTCAGATTTTGGGGTTAAAGCATGTTGTGATTACGTGTGTGGCTCGTGACGATCTTGAAGATGGTGGGGCCGCTCATTTTGTATCTGTGATCGAAGAGATTCGTAAAAAGAATTCTGGTTGTACCGTGGAGATTTTGACGACCGATTTTCAAATGAAGGAAGCTTCCATGGAGAAAGTTTGCAAGGCCAAGCCGGATGTTTTTAATCACAATCTAGAAACGGTTGAGAGACTGTCTGATCATGTCAGGCATCGTGCGACTTACAAAAACTCTTTGAAGTTTTTAAAAAGAATTAAAAAGTTTGATCGGGACATCACTACAAAATCGGGGTTGATGTTGGGGTTAGGTGAGAGACAAGAAGAAGTTATTACAGCCATGAAGGATCTCAGAGACGTTGGTTGTGAAATTCTGACAATTGGCCAATACCTCCAACCCACGCCTAGAAACTTACCTGTTGTTGAGTTTATTGAACCAAAAATTTTTCAAGAACTTGAAGCAAAAGGTTATGAATTAGGTTATAAGACAGTGGCGTCGGGACCCTTTGTGAGAAGCTCCTATCATGCCGGAGAGATGCTGAAATAAATGGAATTTGAACGTATCAAAAGATTACCGCCTTATACCCTTGGTGTCGTTGTTGCCATGATGACCGAAGCTCGTAAGAAAGGGGAGGATATCATTAACTTAGGGATGGGAAATCCCGATATCCCAACGCCGCCGCATATTATTGCTAAACTGAAAGAGGCTGTCCAAAAAGGAAAAAATCATCGGTATTCCGTCTCGCGAGGCATTCCTAAATTACGAGGAGCTATTTGTCATTGGTATAAGAGAAATTACGGAGTGGAACTGGATCCGGACAGTGAAGCCATTGCGACCATTGGTGCCAAAGAAGCCATCTCTCATCTGATGCTGGCAGCCACAATGCCTGGAGACGTGGTGATCGTTCCTAATCCAACTTATCCGATACATACGTATTCGGTTGTCATTGCAGGCGCTGAATTGAGGTCCATTGCCTTCGAAGAGGAATCGCAATTTTTTATGGACCTTGAAAAAACGGTCAAGGATTGTTGGCCAAAAGCAAAGTTTTTGACTATCTCTTTTCCAGCCAATCCTACCACGCGTGTTGTAGACTTGACTTTTTTTGAAAAAATCATCTCCTTTGCTCGAGAATATAAACTGATGGTCATCCATGATTTTGCTTATGCCGATCTTGTTTTTGATGGATATCACGCCCCATCGATTCTCCAAGTCAAAGGAGCCAAAGATGTGGCTGTAGAAATTTACTCCCTCTCTAAAGGTTACAGTATGCCGGGCTGGCGGATGGGTTTTCTTGTTGGAAATAAAGATTTAGTTTATGCTCTGACGCGCATTAAGAGTTACCTTGATTATGGTCAGTTTGCGCCAATCCAGATTGCTTCGACAGTAGCTCTGGATGGTCCACAACATTACGTGAATGAAATTCGAGAAATTTATCGTGTTCGTCGGGATATTTTGTGTGAAGGGCTGACGCGCATGGGTTGGTCGATAGAAAAACCGAAGGGAACGATGTTTGTATGGGCAAAAATTCCTGACAGTTTTTCAAAATTGAAGTCTCTTGAGTTTTCAAAACTTCTCCTGCAAAAGGCAGGGGTGGCTGTATCACCAGGTTTAGGATTTGGAGAGAGAGGGGATCAACACGTTCGTTTTGCTTTGGTAGAAAATGAAAAAAGGATCCGACAAGCGGTCATCGGAATCAAAAGAGCTTTAGGGGAATTTTAAAAATGAAACAAGAGCACAAAATTGCTTTATTAGGTTTGGGAACTGTGGGATCAGGTGTTTGGAAAATACTTTCTGAAAAGAAAGATATGCTCTTGGCACGTACCGAGCATCAGTTTACAATCAAAAAAATTCTTGTGAAAGATTTAAAGAAAAAAAGATCCGTTTCCGTTCCATCTTCTTTTTTTGTTTCAAAAGCCGATGATATTCTCAAGGATCCCGAAATTGATATTGTTGTCGAAGTGATGGGAGGTCACGAGCCTGCCGGCACCTATATCACTCAGGCTCTTCAAGCCGGAAAGGCCGTGGTAACAGCCAACAAGGCTCTGCTGGCCGAACGAGGCGTTGAGCTTTTTAAATTGGCCCGTCAAAAAGGATTGTCTCTTGGATTTGAAGCCTCTGTTGCTGGTGGCATTCCCATTATTAAGTCCATTCGAGAGGGGTTTATAGGAAATCAAATTCAAGAACTTTATGGAATTATCAATGGCACTTCTAATTTTATTTTATCAGAGATGACGGCCCATGGATCTGATTTCGCCACTGTCTTGGCCCAGGCACAAAAAGAAGGTTATGCAGAACAAAATCCGGATTTTGATGTGAAGGGAATTGATGCGGCCCAGAAGCTCTCTCTTCTTACCTCCATTTGTTATGATGTTGAGCCTCCCAAAAATGGAATTTATGTGGAAGGCATTGACCGTATTACTCCTCTGGATATCCAATTTGCAAAAAAATTAGGTTATGTCATCAAACTCCTAGCCATCACTAAAGCTCAGTATTTTAACCAGCCGCACAGCGGCGCTGAGGGGGAGGCTCCATCGGGCTTGCCCGTGGAGGGGGCGACGCGAGCCCCTGTAATCGATGCCCGCGTTCATCCCACGATGATTCCTGAAAAACATCCTCTCGCGGATGTATCGGGCATTTACAATGCAATCTTTCTTAAAGGAGATGCTGTGGGTGAAACCATGTTTCTTGGGCGTGGTGCTGGTAGTATGCCCACGGCTTCTGCTGTTGTTAGCGATATTGTTATGGCGGCGACGGGCCGTGGAACTTCTTTAACAACGGCTTCTCTTCGCCCAATGACTTTGCAATCGATTGAAGATTTGCAGTCCGAATATTATTTGCGGTTTTCTGTTATTGATAAACCCGGAGTACTTGCTGAAATTGCCAATTGCTTGGGCGATGCTGATATTAGCATTGCCGCTGTCTATCAAAGAGAAAGGGATTTAGGTTCACGGGTCCCCATTGTTGTTATGACTCATGAAGCTTTGGAGAAAAATGTACGAGAAGCCCTTAAAAAAATTGATGAGTTGGAATCTGTCTTAGATGAGTCTGTTCTGATTCGAGTGTTGAAGAGGTAAGTATGTTGTGTGTCATCGCGAGGAACGTAGTGACGTGGCGATCTCCCGATTGAACCTGTGAGATGGCCACGCTCGCCTGACTGCCGCCTGCCTGTTCGGCAGACAGGTCAGGCAGGCTCGCCATGACAAAATTGATAAGGTTGCAAAAGAATGAGTTATCAGGGGATTATTTTAAAATATTTAAAATATTTGCCTATTGAAGAAAAATTTATTGTTTCCCTCAATGAAGGGAATACACCTCTTTTGTTTGCCCCTCGCATCTCCAAGCTTATTGGAGAAAAAGTTCGTGTTTATCTCAAGCTGGAAGGTTTGAATCCCACAGGCTCTTTTAAGGATCGTGGGATGACGTACGCTGTCTCCAAAGCCGTTGAATCAGGTTCTCAAGCCGTTGTTTGTGCTTCTACGGGAAATACCTCAGCAGCGCAGGCTGCTTATGCAGCCCGTGCGGGAATCAAATCGTATATTTTAATTCCCAAGGGAAAAATTGCTTTAGGAAAACTGAGTCAAGCGCTCATTCATGGATCGCGTGTTGTTGCCATTGATGGAAATTTTGACCAAGCTCTTCAGATTGTCCGGCAAGTTGCTGATAAAGGATTGGCAACCTTGGTGAACTCCATCAACCCTTATCGCATTGAGGGACAAAAAACAGCAGCCTTTGAAGTGTGCGAGGCTTTGGGTCAGGCCCCGACTTATCATGCATTGCCCGTAGGAAATGCGGGGAATATTACCGCTTATTGGAAAGGTTATCGGGAATATCGTACGGAAGGAATCATTGATCAATTGCCCAAGATGTTGGGTTTTCAGGCCGCAGGAGCCGCTCCCATTGTTTTAGGAAAAATCGTTGCGAAACCAGAAACCATTGCCACAGCTATTCGGATTGGTAATCCGGCTTCTTGGAAGCAAGCCATTGAAGCTCGTGATGATTCCGGTGGATTGATTGATAAAGTGACGGATCAAGAAATTCTCAAGGCCTATTCACTGATTGCTTCTTTGGATGGATATTTTTGTGAACCGGCTTCCGCGGCTTCTGTTGCCGGTATTTTAAAATATGCCAAAAAGGGTTTATTTAAAGCAGGAGATGTGATTGTGTGCACGTTAACAGGCCATGGCTTAAAGGATCCGGACACGGCCATCAAAGGATCCAAACCAGCACTTGTGGTCAAACCTGATTTTGATAAAGTTCTTAAAGCAATGAGGCTTTCATGAAACCTATATTTGCTCCCTGGCGTCTTGAGTTTATTTTAGGAGAAAGAGAGAAGGGCTGTGTTTTTTGTAATCGTATTAAAAGGAAACGAGACAGGGAAGATCTTATTTTACATCGAGGGAAATGGAATTTTGTCATTTTGAATAAATATCCTTATAACAATGGTCATTTAATGGTGGTTCCCAAACGGCATGTCAAATCTCTTCAAAATCTTACACCCAAAGAAGGTGCTGAAATTTTTTCATTGTTGGCTCGTTGCGAAATCGTTCTTTCTCAGGCTATGACACCCCATGGCTTTAATGGAGGCCTAAATCTGGGTAAAGCCGCAGGAGCGGGCATTGATGATCATCTTCATTTTCATCTCATTCCGCGATGGACAGGAGACACCAACTTCTGGCCGGTGGTTGCGGAAACCAAATCGATGCCGCAACATATTTTAACCACTTATGACCTTATAAGAAAATACTGGAAATAAAGGCCGCTTCCCGCGGCACGTCGCGAGCCGATGCTCGTAAAGGAAGACAGGGGGCTCTTATGAAAAAAATTATTTTTGCTTTGTTTCTTTCCGCTTTTATTTTTATGATTCTTAATTTCCTTTACTGTAATCTCAACGACGAAGTTTTTAATTATCCAATGACGTTTCGATTTGTGGTGCCTTATCTCTTTTCTCTTAAATCCGTTCCCGTTCCTCTGGGTTTTGTTGTCATCACCGCTTTTTCTTTGGGTGTTCTTTTTTTAGCACTTCTACAAGCTATCCCGATGCTTTTTAAGACCATCGCTCTTCGATCCCGAGATCGTAAAATTAAAGAATTGGAAAAGGAATTAGAAGAGACTAAAAAAACTTTCGTTGAGCCACTCGAAAAATCAGAATAATTTTTTCTTTTAAATTTTCTTTGGGGAAGATTTTTTCTTTTGAAGGTCTTTGAGAGAAATTCCACCCTGTGAGGAGGACTGACTTTTGACATCTCCTTGTGTTGACTTCATCATATCCGAAAGACGACTTGCGGCAATTTGTTGAGCAGAAGCTCCGGCAATAAAAGCGCTTTGCTGTTGTTCATCCTGGGTCATTTGTCGATCACCTTTTCTGGCTTGTTTAAGTTTATGAACGGTGACCTGTAAAACACGCAGGGGAGAAGGGTATTGATTCATGAGAGAAAGAAGATACTTCTTGGTTGCCAAATCGACAGAAAGTTTCCCATTCACGAGTTTTCCCTGAGCTTTAAGATTATTAATGGCCGTGGGAAGGTAAGACTTATCAAAAATCGTTCCGGGTAAAATCTTATCCGCAAGAAGTCTCGTAACTTCTTCTTCAGTATGGTCTCTTTCTTCAATGATCATAGGGTCAAAAGGAACATCAATTTTTCCACGGTAATGAAACTTCTTTTTTTCTAACCATTGTTCTTTATTGATAAGGTAGGAACCATCAGCCTGTCGGGAAGAGGCAAAGGCATCCGTCCATTGGTCAAAACTGTATTTTTGAGCATCCACAAAGCCGGATGCATAGAGAAACATCAGGTCCTGAAGGCTTTGGAGGGTAATGAATCTCTTGCCGTCTTTAGCGGGTTTTGAAACCTGATTCCAGATTGTCTCGAGAGAATCCACGTTTTATGTATTTAATTTTACTGAGATTTTTGATGAATGTCCACGGGAAACGTGATTAGGCAGAAAAATTGGGATCATCTGTAGTTTTACCACGAGTAATTTCCAGACGTCTGACAGACAACTCTTCCATATGTTCTCTATGGGTATCTTCTTGTTCGGATCGGGCCAGATTGTAGTTGATATGGGCAATCTCAAGCTTGGCATCTATTTGATCCTCGGTCTGGTTCACTTCGGCAGATAAAGCACGGTTGGCTAACATCGCCATCTGGCCTGACTGCATAATATCAGAGCCAATTTTTGCCATTCCCAAATGCAGCTGGTTGTCTGAGTTATGCATGGCCGTTTGAGCACTCATGTTGGCCATGCTGATCATTGCCATTGAATTGTCTGGTGCCGGAGCACCTTTACCTAATGCCATAAAATTTCCTTTTTACTAACAAGTCGGTCATTTATCTGACAGCGCGAGAGCGCTTTCCCTGCCGACGGTTGTACTAGAGAGTCGCATTGTGTCAGTTTAATTGGCGACTCGTCAGTATTACGCTAAACTGTTATCAGCTGATCTTGCCACATCGATTTCATGTTTTCTTACGTCCATTTCTGCGATACGCTCTTGATGACGATCTTCCTCGGACAGTACAAATTCTTTATAATTCATCGTAGCAATTTCGATTTTTGCGTCTAGTTTTTCTCGACCTAATTCCACGTCGGCATTAATTTGTCGGCGACCCAAATTATACATCTGTTCAGATTGGAGCTGTTGGGCACCGATCTGAGCCAGACCCACCATCTTCATGTTGTCGGAATTGTGCATCATCGCAGCATTGGTGCTCGCTGCCATCTCGGCGAATGCCCTAGTATTATCCGGGGGCTGCTGCATAGTAAAGAAGGCCATAATTATTTCCTTTCTATCCTAACCTTAGTTATCGGTTCCTTGTTTCCTTCAAGTTGCTTTTGCCAGTCGAAAAACCTCTGGAAATTCTTGAGGCTTTTCACACAGCGCCTTTTCAAAAATGTACTGTTCCTTGACCAATCCTAATGGGAATGAATCCAGAAACATCTTCCAAAAAGTCTTCAACGTCAGTTTTTTAATGCTCCATCCTAGTTTTTTCATCTTCTCTACGGGAATCACACAAGGGGTTGTGATAAGCTTTTCAGCACCTAACCATAACCCAAAGGGGCGAAGATTTCCTGATAAGAGTTCAAAGGCTTTTTTACGAACTTCGGGTGCGATATCCTGCGTTTTTGATGGAGGCAGAATACCAAAATTATTCACACGGAGTTCTTTTCTATCCGCATAATAGGTGCAAACACCACCGCCAATGAGTCGTCTTTCATCGCGAAGCTGACTTCCATCAATAATTTTAGAACGCAATAGCTCATAAAAATATTTGTCAGGTCTCACGAGCCATTTTAAACGATTCCAAAATGTATTTTTTGGCGAATAGCTGGAATAGTTAATTTCAAAATGAACTCTTCCCTGATCATCCACAAACCAGCTGAATGGAAAAACTTTAACTTCAGCAGGCATTTGAAAAGCCAATCTTTCAATATCCTCCAGCTCCAGAATAAAAATAGGAGGAGTGGGAGGATTAAAGATTACCCTTCTAAAAGTAGCAAGAGAGTCTTTGGTTGTTAAACTCATAATAACCCTAATTAAAGCAAGCAGTATGCCAATATGATGATTCGTAGGTATCAATTTAAGTAATTGATTTTAAAAGGTTATTTTTTTATTGTTAATTTTTAACTGTAAAAAAACTGATGTGCTGAGACCCCGGATTTGGGTTGTTCTTATCTAAGAAGTATGGGTTCTTGGAGGAGGAGCGTCGCTGTTCATGGCAGCTGCAGCTTCATCTTGGGTCTGTTGCTGAGTCTGGTCTCCCGGAACATCCCATCTTTCGTCATGACTCAGGTGAGGAGTGTTAATGAGATAGTTTGATAATTGAGGATCTTGAGAAGGGGCGGTTAATCCTAATTCCCGAGCATGTTCGTTTTCCAAAGTTTTATTCGTGACTTGTTCCCAAGCTTGTAGGGAACCAAAAGCACCGTTCACTGCTTTTCCGATATCACTATAAACACGCTGGACTACATCCGCAGCATCCTGGCGTTTATTTAAATCAGCCTGTTGGGCCCTTTGCTCCGCCATATATTCGTTAAAGCGGGCCATTAATTCATTATTATTGGCATCGACATGGGCTTGTGTTGGATCAATTGGCGGCATAAATTTCCCCTTTATTAAGAATGTTCTCTTGCATTATCGATGGCTTGGGCTTGAGTTTCAGGCGTTTCTGGTGTTGTAGAAGCCGCTCCCATCTGTTGAGTCATGGCTAGAAGTTGTCCTTCTCTTGTTTGAGCCTCAGCTCTGTTTGTATTTTGCTGTTTTTGAGCAAGCTGAGAAAGACTAGCAACTGCAGTGATAACAGGACCAATCCATGCCATAAACTTCTCCTTATAATAGTATTTTCGGTAGAGGGTGGGAGTTGAGTTGCGTGGGGTCTTGATTTTTCGTTGAGTTTTATCCCCATTCCTCGGTAAAGTGGGGTCAATGCTCCCCTCTAAAGGCTCTCTCAAGCTCGTTAATCAAATGTTAGCTGGTGATAGGCTTGCTCTTTCCCGCCTCATTTCAAAGGTCGAGAACCGTTCCTCAGATCTTGTTCCCATTATGGCAAAAGTTCAGGAGCATTGTGGTCACGCGATATGTCTTGGTGTAACAGGCCCTCCAGGAGCAGGGAAGTCTACGTTGGTTGATAAGCTCATTTCTCATTATAGAACAAAAAGCAGGAAGGTGGGGGTCGTTGCGATTGATCCTTCGAGTCCCTTTTCCGGTGGAGCGGTATTGGGCGACAGAATTCGGATGCAAGATCATGCGGGTGATGACGGGGTGTTTATCCGTAGTCTTGGTAGCCGAGGCAGTCATGGAGGACTCTCACGAGCCACTCGAGAAGTTGTAAAGCTCTACGATGCTTTTGGCATGAATGATGTCATTGTCGAGACGGTTGGGGTGGGACAAACAGAGCTCGATATCATGGAAATTGCCGATACCACGATTGTGGTTCTGACGCCGGAGTCTGGCGATGCTATTCAAACCATGAAAGCGGGTATTTTAGAAATCGCTGATATTTTTGTTGTGAACAAAGCGGATCGGGATGGAGCTCATTTGATGCAGATGGAGCTTAAGACAATGCTTGAGATTGGTGGCAAGAAATCGTCTTTAGATTCCTGGGAAATACCCGTCTTATTGGTTCAGGCTTCCAAAGATGTGGGTGTTCCCGAGTTGGCTGATGCTATTGGGCAACATCAAGTTTCTCTTAAAAAAGAAAATAAGAATACGAAGCAAAAAAAACAACAAGTGGCTTTGAGCGAAGTAAAAGAAATCATGATGGAGAGTCTTCAAGCAAAGATTTCAAATTTTGTGGATAAAAATCTTGAAAGCATTGAGAATCCCTACCTGGGTGCTGAAAAGCTCTTGAAGAAATTCTTGAAGGAATAAGAATGTGGCAGAGGAGGGATTCGAACCCCCGACACGGCGGGTATGAACCGCCTGCTCTACCAACTGAGCTACTCTGCCATAAAGAGAGACAATAAATTGCATTGCCCCCTAACATCGAGTAGGTAAAGACGCAATATGAATCCAATTGTCGCTATCGTTGGTCGACCGAACGTCGGCAAATCCACGCTTTTTAATCGTATCCTTGGTATTCGGAAAGCCATGACTTTGGATATTTCCGGAGTGACTCGTGATCGCCACTATGGACACACCACCTGGGAAGGACGGGATTTTATTTGCATTGATACCGGTGGTCTTATTCTGGATGAAGTGACGAGCCTGGAGAAAAAAGTTAATGAACAAGTGGAAATCGCTATCAAGGAAGCTCAGGTTCTTTTATTTGTGATGGAGGGACAATCTGGGCTTCTTCCGGAAGAAAGAGAAATTGCCAAAAAGCTGAGACGTTCTGGAAAAAAGGTTTTTTATGTGATCAACAAAATTGATGGGCTCCTCCATGAAGAAAAATTAGCTGACTTTTATGACTTGGGAGAATCTCTGGAATCCGTTTCTTCCGAACATGGGTATAAGGTGAATGATTTGCTGGATAAAGTGGTTGCGGAATTTCCTCCAGAACAAAAAGAAGTTCAAAAAGATAAAAAAATTAATGTGGCCCTGATTGGTCGTCCCAATGTGGGCAAGTCCTCTTTACTTAATCATTTGCTCGGCGAGTCTCGCGTGATTGTTCATGATCAACCCGGAACAACGCGTGATGTGATTGATACTCCCGTACAGGTAGGCGGACAAGATTACCTTCTTTTAGATACCGCTGGTATTCGTCGCGGAGCTCTTTCGGCTTCGAAAGTAGAACGCTATTCGGTTCTCAATGCGTTGAAGGCTTTGGAAAGATCCGATATCTGTTTGGTTTTGTTAGATTCTACCGAAGGTATTCATAAACAGGACGCACATATCGTGGGATATGCAGCAGAAGCTAAAAAGCCGGTAATTTTGGTTTGGAACAAAATGGATCTTGTCGATAATAAAAGACGGAAAGAGCTTGTAGAAGATATTAATTACCGTTTGAGTTTTCTTGCCTATGCTCCTGTTTTATTTGTTTCAGCGCTGACGGGTAAAGGGTGTCGAGATATTTGGCCGGATATGCGACGTCTCTATGAGGCCAGCGGCCGAAGAATTTCAACGTCTCAAGTCAATGCTATTTTTCAAGATTTGATTTCTTCCCATAATCCTCCTGTCTATAAAGGGAAACCGCTCAAATTTTTTTATGCCACGCAGGCGTCCAGCTTTCCACCCACCTTTATTGTGTTTGTGAGCGAACCTACGGGAGTCCATTTTTCATTTCAAAGATACCTGACAAACGGGTTTCGGAAAAAATTAGATTTTGAAGGGGTCCCAATAAAGATTTATTTTAGGAAAAAGAGATAATTCATATGTCATCGCGAGGAACGTAGTGACGTGGCGATCTCCCAATTGCAGCAGGGAGATGGCCACGCTTCGCTCGCCATGACAATCATCCCTAAGTTTTCTCTCCCTCCATCAACTCTCTTTTAATTACCTGATAAACGGACTTGCGAATAATATAGTCGGAATGACTCATCCCATGAAGTTCTACATTACGTATGTTTGTGGATTTTTCAGGAATATCCAGCATGGCGCTTTTATAGAAGCAAATCCGATCATCTTTGGAATAGAGGGAAACAAGACGAACATTCTTTGGCCAAGGTCCTTTTTTGAGTTTTCGGATAAAAGGAGACATGGGTAACATCTGCCAGATACTTTTGGAAATTAATGAAAGAGGAGAGAGCACACCCAAAAGAGCCCAAGGATTTCCGTGATGGGGAGTTCCCATGGTAATAAGGGTTCGGACACGTCGTGCCCCTCCCAAACGTTTGATATAATAACGCCCGATAAGACCTCCTTTGGAGTGACCGATGATACTCATTTTTCCAAGATTGTATTTGTCACAAAGTTTTTCGATCTTTGTATGAACCAACAAGGCGAGCTCTTCAATACATCGCGTGTTAAAGGTTTCAAAAAGCCCTCCGAGATTAAGACTAAAAACACAAAATCCATCTTTGCGAAGCCGGCGCTCCAAAATGCTAAAGATACGACGAGTGGCACCAAAGCCGTAAATTAAAAGAACAGGATGTTTGCAAGCGTTGAAGTCAGTGATTCTTTCAACTTTGTTGCCTTTGAGGGCAAGTCTCAAATAGGTCAGAGTCGCACCTAGATCTTTGCGGGCTTGTTGAGCATACTTTTTTATTCGCGTGGTAGGCACTCTTACAAAAATAAATGAATTTATGCACTACGTCAATAAGAAGGGGCTCACGCCGTGCCTGCCGGTAGGCAGGTCGCCCCCCCCTCCACGGGCAAAGCCCGCTGTAGCCTCCCCCTCAACGCGTCTTTGGCGCTTGGATTGATTTGACAAACTATCACCAGTCACATTACATGCAACGCCATGCCAACCTACAAAAATCTGCCCAAAAAGAAAGAAAGCGTCAAAAATCTTCCTCTTTATAGACCCATCGACACACTCGTTCATAAAGTATGGACTGTGAGATCAAAATTAACTCCTTTTTTAATCGTTGTCGGTTTGGGCCTTTTTCTTTTCTTTGGATATAAAGCTTACACAAATCATTACGAAGAAAAAGCAAGGATACTTTTTCAATCCGGAGAGAATGAAAAGGTAGCTTCTCTCTATCCACGATCTTCAGCTGCCTTTTTGGCACGTATGAAATTGGGTCGCAAAGCTCTCGATGATAAAAAATATGACGAGGCTATTCAGTGGTATGCTCCGTTGGCCAATCAAAAATCAGCTGCGGACATTATCCATATAAGCGCTGTCCAGAATCTGGCCCTGGCCTATTTAAAAAAAGGGGAGGGCCAGCGATCGGTTCAACTTCTGGAGAAAATTTCACAGGATCCTAAAAATGTGATGGCTGACTACTCACGACTTCTTTTAGCGCGTACTTATGAGACAATGGGAGATAAAGAAAAAGCTATCCAAATTTATAAAGAGCTTTCAGAAGGTTCTGCCACAACTAGCATTCGTGATGAAGCAAAGGAGAGGTTCCAGTGGTTCAACCATCAGGCAAGTCAGTAATTTTGTTTCTCACATTCTTTCTTTTAACAGCTTCTCTTCAAGCAAAGACGGAGCCTAAGCATCCGATTTGGCCGGTGCGAGGCGGATTAGATAAAACCCCTTATCGAGCTCAATGGGTGACGTTTCTCAAAAAAGGAAAGCTCTTCAAATATAAACGCAAGGAATTTTCATCCCCCTATATTTTTGGAGATAAATTATTTGTGGGATCGGATAGTGGGTTCTTCTATGCACTGAATAAAAAGAACGGTCAGAAATTATGGAGCTATAAAGGGATGGCTCCCATCAACTCAACTCCTGCTGTTCTCGAAACAAAAGAAGGGGGCCGTATTTTTGTGGGAGATGATGAAGGTTTTTTACATGCTTTTAACACGGAGACGGGTCAGGTACTGTGGCATACGGATTTAGGTTCAGAAGTCGCTTCAGCTCCCGCCATCAATATTTCTCGAATTTTTGTGAGCACCATGGAAGGCAAAATTTTTGCTTTAAGTGTAGAAGATGGAAAAATTATTTGGGAAAGAGAACATACCTCTCAGGGATCGGAAATGACCATTCGTGGGACTTCTTCACCGGTCCTGGATGAATCCATGGGACGACTTTATGTTGGATTTTCCGATGGAACCCTTATTGCATTTTCCACAGACGGAAAGGTGATTTGGGAAAAATCCTTTGCTTCAAAAAAGGGTTTTCAAGATATCGATGGAACTCCCTTAATGGATAATGACCATCTCTTTGTGAGTACGTATAGCCATGGAGTTTATGCGGTCTCCAAGAAAAATGCTCAGGTATTGTGGAGCCAGGATTTTGGAAGTGCTGTTCGCACACTTTTGGTAGAGGATACCTTGTATGTTTCCGGATCGGATGGGCATCTTTACGCTTTAAATAAAAAGGATGGTTCCAAGCGGTGGGATATTAAATTGGGAACAGCCGCTTTAACAGCCCCTATTTTTTATAAAGAGACTCTCGCGGTAGGACTTTCCGATTCTACCATGAACTTTATTCGAATGAGTGACGGTCATTTGATTGCTAAACGTTTTGCCAAAAAAGGGATTTCTTCGGATCCTATTATGGATGAAAATCGTATTTATTATCTCTCTAACGGTGGTCGAGTCTATTCGCTCAAAATGATTCATTAAAAAACTTTTGCCAATTAAGTTGACAATTGCCATTTTAATTGGCAAATTAGTCTCCTAATGGCTACACATATTCTTCATACCAATATTGACAAGTTTGGTCGGATTGTTCTTCCCAAAAAAATGAGGGATCAGCTTGGGTTAAGATCTGGAAGCCAGGTTCAGGTAGAGGAAGAAGAGGATAAGATCATTTTAAGGGCTATTAGAAAAGAACCTGAAGTGGTGAAGCAAAAGAGAGGATGGCCCGTCATTTCTGTAGGACATCCTGTCACTCAGGAAATGGTCAATGATGTGATTCGCAAAACTCGTCAAAAAACATAATGAAAATACTGTGTGACACCTCTGTTATTGTTGCAGCAACTATTCAAGAACACGAACATCATGTTCCATCGGTACGTTTGATGGAAAGCCTTTCAAATAAAAGAAAAACTTCTTTTTTAGCGTCTCACACACTTTCCGAATGTTATGCCACGCTGACTTCATCAGTTTTTGGAATGTCTCCTCAAATGATGGAAGAGTCATTTTTGAATCCTATTTCCTCACTATTTAATTTTGTGGCGTTGACTCATTTAGATTACATTCGAGCCTTTAAGAGAACTGTTAAAAACGGTTTTGTATCAGGGGTCATTTACGATGCCCTTATTTTAGAATGTGCACTGAAGCGTGATGTGGATGTTTTGTATACCTGGAATGGTAAGCATTTTTTGAGGTTTAATGAAACACGAATCAAAATTTTATCGCCTTAAAATTAACTTTTAGAATTCAAAACCAGCACGGCAAATAAAATGGGCAGATAAATAATAGAAACCAGAAAAAAACTTTTAGCCCACCGAACACCCGCCTCTTTGCGAAGACCATAAAGTCCCCAGATAAAAAAGGTGAGCCCTAACACAAGGGCTGTCCAAAAATAAAAAGATCCACTCACATGGAAAGCAACCGGATAGAGACTGACAGCAAGCAAACCAAAAAGATACCGCACGATACAATGCTTGGTGGCTTCATCTCCTTTTTCTAAAGGAAGAATCTTCAATCCGGCACGCGCATACTCCTCCTTATGAAACAGGGCAATGGCCTGAAAATGAGGAACTTGCCACAAGAACATAATCAAAAAAAGAATGATACCTGGCAGGGAAATATGTCCCGTCGCTGCTGTCCAACCCATCAGTGGAGGCATCGCACCCGGGACTGCACCAATCAAAAGAGCAAATGTGGTTCGTTGTTTGAGAGGCGTGTAAAACAAAACATAACTCACAAAAGCAACCAGTCCCAAAAGAGCCGTGAGAACATTCACGAAAAATCCTAAAATGATGATGGAGACTGCACAGAGAATGATTCCAAAATAAAGAACAGTGTCTGGAGAAAGACGACCTGAAGGCAAGGGGCGATTTTGAGTTCGTCCCATGAGAGCATCCAAATCTCTTTCAAGATACATATTGAGAGAATTAGCCGCACCCACAAGAAGAGTGGTTCCAAACAAGGTCCAAAAAGAAAGTGTATAACGAATAGGACCAGCCACCCAAAGTCCACCGGCGGTGGTTGCGATGACAAGAGCCGTCACGCGAGGTTTCATTAGGGAAATGATGTCTGCCATCCATTGTAGTGATAATAAATTTTGTGAGATAACTTTTTTCATATCGTGTCATCGCAAACCCCCTCTCCCTTTGATGGGAGAGGGCTGGGGAGAGGGTGGTCACGGCAAACACTCAAAAATTCAATTACTCCCACTGTCGCCCTCCCCTTAATCCCCTCCCATCGATGGAGGGGAGATTACTCAAATTCAAAAGCTCAATTTACGACCGTCGAGTACATACAAAAAAACTAACGAAACCATCGTTTCTAAAAGTAAGGCCGCCACCAACAAATGAGCGGTCACCCAAACAAGTCCTAAAGAAGTGACCACACTCAAAATTCCCAATAGAAATTGGAGAAAAACAAAAAAGACAGCAGCAACACTTAAAAACAAAACCCGACTATCATTGATAAAGTGTTTACGCAAGACCAACGGTACACTTGCTACGAGCCCAACAACCAAAACCGCCATCCAGCGGTGACTCATGTGAAGTAAAACGGAAGGATCGACTCCGGAAGGCCAGAGGGAAGCATAACACGTGGGAAAAGTTGTGCAGACAATTCCAGAACCTGTATGTCTCACAAACGCGCCGAGAAGAATTTGGAGGTAAATGATGGTGGTGACGAAAATAATCCACCTCCCCTTACAAAGGGGAGGACGGGAGGGGTCTTGAGAGACCTCCCCCTGCCCCCTCCTTTGTAAGGAGGGGGTTGTCTCCCACGCCACCCAAACCAAAGTTGATAGAAATAACATCGACGTCCCCAGATGTGCCGTCGAAACCAAATCCGGCAACTGATACAGCACCGTAATGCCTCCCAACACGCCTTGTACAATCACTAAAATCAGAGCAACAATTCCCAACCGTTTCAATTTTTTTTGTTCACTCTTAAAAAGAAGAATCATGAGAAAGATTGTCAACAGACCAACCGTAGAAGCTAAAAGTCGGTGACTGTGTTCAATCGCCACATTGCCCTGCATCTTCGGAATGAGACTGCCATAGCACGTTGGCCAATCAGGACACGCCAAACTAGAGCCTGTTCCATGAACAATACCGCCCAGCATCATGAGACAGAGGGTCAGGAAAATAAGAATTTTAACGAGACGGTGTATCCACATAAAGAGTTTACTAACGAATGCGTTCCTTCATCGCAAACTTTTTTAATTTTTTTTCTTCAAATTCTTGACGGCGGAAAAACCCTGTGCTACCCGAAGCGGCTCCTATGGAAAATCCACATTACGGTTGGGGTTTCCCCCCCGATGTTTCAACTTACGGCGCAGTCATTGATCATCTGATTATTGTTATCCACTGGTTTATGTTGGTGCTTTTTGTAGGATGGGGAATCTTTTTTGTTTATTGCCTCATTCGATTTCGACAAAGACCTGGACATAAAGCCAGTTATGAATCAGCTCATACGAAATTTCCAAAATTTTTAGAGGTCGGTATCGCTCTTTTTGAAGCTTTTTTACTTATTGCCGTCTCCTACCCCGTCTGGTCAAAACTTCGTTATCAACTCCCAGAAGAAAAGGATTCTCTGGTGATTCGTATTGTCGCTCAGCAGTTTGTTTGGAATATTCATTACCCGGGTAAAGATAATGTATTTGGAAAAACAGATCCCAAACTGATTTCGGACAGCAATCCTTTGGGTTTGGATATGACGGATCCGGCCAGTGCCGATGATATTGTTTCCGTCAGTCAGCTTCACATTCCTGTGAATAAGCCCGTCATTGCAAAACTCTCCTCAAAAGATGTCATCCATGGTTTTTCTATTCCTGTACTGCGCGTCAAACATGATGTCATTCCCGGAATGGTTTTTCCCATTTGGTTTCAAGCAAAAGAGACAGGACAGTTTGAAATTGCGTGCGCTCAATTATGCGGCGTGGGTCATACACTCATGAGAGGTTTTGTTAGCATTGATACTCCCGAACAATATGATGCGTGGATGGCAGAGCAAGTGGCTCAGCTAATACCACCACCTGCGGCGACACCTGTAACAGCTCCTACAACACCAGCACCAGCGCCTGCAACACATGAATGAGGAAGAAACTATGAGTCAAAATCATAATCACCCTACAGAGCATCACGAATTAAACTGGATACAAAAGTATGTTTTTTCCGTCGATCATAAGGTGATTGGTATCCAGTACGCCCTGACTGGTCTGACTTTTCTCTTTTTTGGATTTTGCCTGATGATGCTGATGCGTTGGCAGTTGGCTTTTCCCGGGGAACCTCTTCCTTTGATTGGAAAACTTTTTAGCGACACCACCATGCCGGGCGGTGTGATGCTTCCCGAATTTTATAACTCCCTCGGTGCCATGCATGGAACCATCATGGTTTTTCTTGGAGTTGTTCCTCTGGCTGTCGGTGGTTTTGGAAACTATCTCGTACCCCTGCAAATCGGTGCCGCTGATATGGCTTTTCCAAAATTAAATGCTGCGAGCTACTGGTCTTATTTTATGGGCGGTGTCATCATGCTCATCAGTTTTTTTGTTCCTGGTGGGCCTGCCAATTCAGGATGGACTTCTTATCCTCCCCTTTCAGATATTGCCAGCACAGGTCAAACTGTTTGGCTCTTAGGAATGGTTTTCCTGATCACTTCTTCTTTACTCGGTTCGGTCAATTTTATTGTGACGATCGTTCAAATGAGAGCCAAAGGCCTTTCCTTTTTCAGAATGCCTTTCTTCGTCTGGGCCCAGTTTGTCACTTCTTTCCTGCTCTTGTTGGCCTTTCCTCCCTTAGAAGCGGCTGCCGTTCTTCAATTGATGGATCGTGTGGCGGGAACCAGTTTCTTTTTGCCCAGCGGTTTAGTGGTGAGTGGCAATCCTCTGACGATTGCAGGCGGTGGTAATCCGGTTTTATGGCAACATCTTTTCTGGTTTCTCGCTCATCCGGAAGTTTATGTATTGATTCTACCCGCCATCGGAATCGTCACGGAAATTATCGTCAATAATACGCGCAAACCTCTTTATGGATACAAGACTCTTGTTTATTCGGTTCTCTTTTTAGGATTCATGTCCTTTGTTGTATGGGCTCATCATATGTTTATGACAGGCATGGGAACAACGATGTCCAGTTTTTTCCAGGCCACCACGATGATCATTTCAATTCCATCTGTTGTTATTCTCACGTGTCTCATCATCACCTTATGGGGAGCTTCTATCCGCTTTACTCTCCCCATGCATTTTGCTCTCGCCTTTTTACCGATGTTTGCCATTGGTGGACTAACAGGATTACCTTTAGGACTCACAACTTCCGACATTCATTTACACGACACGTACTATGTCATTGGTCATTTCCATTATGTGGTGGCTCCAGGAACTTTGTTTGCCTTGTTTGCCGGTATTTATCACTGGTACCCAAAAGCCACAGGCCGAATGATGAATACTCTTTTAGGAAAGCTCCATTTTTGGATTTCTTTCCTCGCGATCAATGGAATTTTCATGCCGATGTTCATTCAGGGAATCGCCGGCGTTTCGAGACGTTTGCACACACCCACAATGTACGCTCATGCACAAGCAGTTCAAGGAACTAATGTTTTCATGTCCTGTTCTGCCTGGATTCTTGGCCTGGCTCAGTTGTTATTTATCGTTAATTTCTTCATGAGTTTAAAGAACGGGAAAAAAACAAACGATAACCCCTGGAACGGGACAACTCTTGAATGGAGCACACCCACACCGCCGCCTCATGGAAATTTTACCAAGCCACCTATTGTTTATCGTGGCCCTTATGAATACAGTGTTCCAGGACATGCAACAGACTTTATTCCGCAGGTACAGCCTAATTAGGAGAAAATTTTATGTCGTCTGCCTTGATTCCTTATATTGATGAACCCCACCCGGTTACCGGAGTCACTAACTCCAAACTGGGGGTCTGGCTTTTTCTAGCCTCTGAAGTCATGCTCTTTGGAGCTTTGTTTTCCTCCTACATCATTCTCAGAGTCGGCGCTGTCACTTGGCCTCATGGATCTGCAATCCTGAATGTTCCGCTCGCCACCCTGAATACGATGGTGCTGATTACATCGTCCGTCACTATGGTCATGTCCTGGGCTTCTTTGAAGATGAATAAGTTCGGCAAATTTCGTTTTTATCTTGGATCCACCATTTTTCTTGCTTTTGTATTTCTAGTTGTCAAAGCGTTTGAGTATGGCGCCAAGTTTGAACATCATCATTTCCCTTCCACTGACAATTTTTATGGACTCTATTTCACGCTGACAGGACTTCATGGGCTTCATATTCTTGGTGGGATTGTCGTCAACCTCTACCTTCTTTTTCCTGGAAGTAAATTGTGGAAAACCAACCCGGAACAATTTGCAGGCCGCGTGGAATGTGCCGGGCTTTATTGGCATTTTGTCGACCTTGTTTGGATTTTCCTTTTTCCCGTTTTATATTTATTGTAAAGGAGACCGCATGTCACACGACGCTGCAGATATTCAGAAGCACATTAAAACCTACATTGGTGTTTTTATCGCTTTAGCCTGCCTGACGGCTCTAACAGTGGCCATCTCTTATCTCCATCTCCCAACAAAAGAAGCCATTCTTGTGGCTCTTTTTGTTGCTACCATTAAAAGCTCTTTGGTGGCAGCTTACTTCATGCACCTTATTTCAGAAAAAAAATTGATTCTTTATGTTTTGGTACTCACAGCAGTTTTCTTTGTCGTTCTGATGGCACTTCCTGCACTCACAGACGGCGGCTCCTTTAGATTGCCTTATGTCCCTTAAAATCTTTCACATTTTTTTCATGACCATCTCAGCAACGTTGGGTATTTTTCTAATTTTTATAAGTAAACAATCAAATATGGGCGAGTTGACCTCGCCCCTACTCTTTTATACAGGCATTGCTCTCTTGGTGTTGATCCTGCCATATGGCGCCTGGTTTTTAAAAAAGATGAAGCACTTATCCGTCATTCTTTTTGCTCTTCTTTTGACTTCCCATACTCTTTGGGCTTGTCCCGCTTGTTATGGAAATGCAGATCCCAACTTAAATAAAGGACTCAAGATAGGCATCCTGCTTCTCGGTTCTTTTATTTCTTTTATTCTCGGTGGGATTTCTTTTGTTGCCTTTAGTTGGTCAAGACGAGCAAAACAGATCGCTGAATAACCCCACCCAACCTCCCCTTAAATTAAGGGGAGGGGCCCATTTTCCCCCTCTTAATTTAAGAGGGGGTTAGGGGGAGTTATTATCACAATTACTGCCCGAACGTAAAATCAGCGGCTACGATTCCATTATTCACCGTCACATCCACAGTCTTGGCGCCTAACTTTTCATGCCAGGCTTCTACCGTGTAAGTTCCGTTGGGCACATTGCCTAAAGAACATTCACCGGCATCACCCGTCACGCAAACATAAGGATTATCATTTCCAACCATGTAACCTGTCATCCAAGGATGCACGTCACATTTAAATTTTGTCACACCGGCACCGATCGTTTTTTCAATGTCCTTCGATCCCTTCATCTGAGCCTGGTTAAAACCAGTTGCTGTTCCCACATAGGCATGGATGTTGTGCATGATGGGGTCAGCATTCTTGATCAACAACTTTTGACCTGTCATTCCGGCCACGACACGAGGATTGTACATACAGTTATCCTGAGCAATCGTGACGGGAGTCGCTGGAGGTGTTGCAGAAGGAGCTGCTCCTTTGATCACTCGAATGACAACATTCTTGAGTGTCTTGTTGGCATTTACAACCACTTCCTGATCGGTCATAGGTGTCTTGGCACAAAATGGATCTGCATTTCTTTTGAGTGGCATGGCAACCGGTGGTGTCCCTGCAAAAGAAGCTTTTCCTTTGATGCCAGAAGGTGCCGCAGCGGAGGCGCTAGCCGGAGCTGCTCCAGAAGGTGCGGCGGTTGGTGTGGGTGCCTGTGATTGACAGACCTGATTAAAAAACATGGTGGCGGTTATAAGACCTGCCACAGAAACAACTGACTTGAAGTTCTTCATTTTCTTTTTCTCCTTTTTCTGATTTGTAGTAAAACGGCTCTCTGCTATCAGAAGCAAGAAAGGCCTGTCAAGATGAGTGTTAAAAGTAAAATAAATCGGAATGTCTACCTGCTAGGTTTTTTAAGCTTTTTTAATGATTTTGCAGCAGACATGATTACACCTCTTCTACCGGCGTACCTCGCCACAATGGGACTTGGTGCTGGTTTTCTGGGATTGATGGAAGGCTTGGCCAATTCTCTTTCAAACATCACTATGCTTTTTTCAGGATGGTATTCGGATCGTCATCACAACCACAAATCGATGGCGATGTGGGGATACCGGCTCTGTGCTTTTATACGGCCCTTGTTAGCTATTCCTCTTCCGATCTTGAATCTCCTTGTTCGTCTCGTCGATCGTTTTGGAAAAGGTATTCGCTCCGCGCCACGAGATCATTTGATTACGGCTTATAGTGAAAAGAAGAATTGGGGTCAGGCCTTTGGTGTTCATAGAAGTATGGATCATGCTGGATCTCTCCTCGGACCTCCACTGGCTGCATGGCTACTCTCTGTTTACTCTCTTAAACTCTCAACTCTGTTTTTTGCGGCCTCCTTACCAGCCATTATTTCTATTTTATGGATTCCTTCAAAACTCGACAAAGTTCCACCATCACAAACTCAAAAATTAACATCTCCAAAACTCTCCTGGAAATCTCTTCCGTTGCCTCTCAAACGATACAGCATTGTTATGTTTTTGGCGGCTCTCAGTACTCCTTCTGAACTTTTCTTAATTCTTAAGATGCAAAACCTTGGACTGATTTCTTATCAAATCCCTCTCGCCTGGTCTCTTCTCACTATCTTTGCCATGTTGGCAGCCTATCTTGGAGGATTACTCGCAGATTTCTGGAGTCGGAGACGAACGATGGCTTTAGGATGGGGTTTTTTTACCTGCACTTACTTTGGATTTGCTTTCAACACTCAGTTAAAATGGGCTTGGATCCTCATTGCCTTTCATGGCTTTCAGATGGGCCTGGTGGAATCTTCCGAACGCGCTTATCCCGCGCGCGTTGTTCCTGAATCTATGCGTTCCACAGCCTTGGGTGTTTATTCTTTCTCCTATGGAATGGGTCTACTGCCTGCTTCTCTTCTTTTCGGACTTATCTGGAAAATTTTGGGATCAAAATGGGCTTTCTTGATCGATTCAGGACTCACTTTAGCTACTCTTCCTTTTCTTCTTCTCTATCTTCCCAGTGATAGAGCTGGCAAAACTTCAGAGATAATTTCTGTATTAAACAGTTAAAAACCGAGCGCTCGAATACTCTGAAGCAAATGATCAAGATCCAGCGGCTTTTGGATAAAATCAAAAGCTCCAAGGCTTCTAACCTCTTCCTCTAATCCGTCCTCTTTAAGAGCTGTCATAATAATCACAGGAGTTTTTGAAGTGAGGGGATGATTTTTGAGAGCCTTTAGAACATCTTGTCCCTTGCCTGTTGGCATTTTGAGGTCCAACAGAATTAAATCCGGTTTTTGCTTGTGAGCGGCCTCAATGGCTCTGACTCCCTCGTAGGCAACAACAACCTCAAAACCCTCGTATTCGAATCGTTCAGAGAGGAGTTTCACGATATCTTTATCATCATCGGCAATGAGAATTTTTGACTTATTTTGAATCATCAAAGTTCCTTCAGATACTTTTTTATTTTTGCGGTCAAGTCCCGCAATTCAAAGGACAAAAAAGTAAGTTTCATAAGTTCCCCTTGTTTTGACTCAACAGACGTGTCGTTAGTTTCTGTACATAAAGATACCATTGGCGTCACCTTATAAATGAATGACAGAAGAAAATAATTTAGAAGAAGTTTTAAGATTTTAAGAAAACATCCCACTGGACAGTTTAAAAATGATGATTATGATAAGTCTATGGTTATTTATGATCTGATTTGCCCTGCTGGGCACAAATTTGAAGGCTGGTTTCCAGGGTCCGATGCTTTTGAAAAGCAGATAAGTCGTGGCTTGGTCCAGTGTGATGTTTGTGGAAACACCGAGGTGAAGAAGTTACCTTCCGGTGTGCACATTGCCAAATCCTCTTCTTCGTCAACGTCCACAAAAGCACCAGAAGCTTTGCCCCCTCAACCAGCAGCACAAGAAGAAATAAAAGCAATGGCCGCTACGGGACCTATGGATGGAGTCGTCATGATTAAAGCTCTTCGACATTATGTCAAAAATCATTTTGAAAATGTGGGTAAGAGCTTTTTTAACCAACTGATGGGAATGCACCGTGGAGAAACACCCCACAAAAATATCTATGGTCAAGTCACCCCTGAGGAACAAGAAAAACTTATGGAAGACGAAGTCTCCCACTTTGTTCTTCCTGAGCTGCCACCTGAGTTTGAGAATTAAAAATTATTTTGTAACTTTTATCTTCTTAGTTGCTGTCCAAGGAGCCGTGTGATTGGGTTGTTCCATCACCTTGAGTGTACAGCTTTCATCCAGGGCAATTGTAAAAGTCACTTTGGGTTTGGAGTAGACAGGATGAAGATAGATACGTGAAATTTCGACGTCATTCTTGAAAATAGCAATCCATTGAACTTGATGTTCCAACATCGAGGGATGATCCGCACCCGCTCCAATAGAAACTTTCACATCAAACCATTCACCGGCTTTCACTGTGTCTGGAGCTTCAATTTTGGGTGTGTGTTTGGGATCGTAACCCGTCTTTAATTTTTTAAAATCAGGTTTGATTTGATCTAACTGATTTGCAAATGCAAAACCAGAAAGTCCTATGACAAAAACAGACAGCACCATCATTATTTTTATTTTCATAAAATCTCCTTAGTTAATCTTCCTGATGTAATTTAAATTCTAGTTTTGTACTTTCACCTTCAGACACCAAAACTCTTTTTTCTCTCTCCCCCAAAGTTTCATGCCACAGCCGGAGGGTGTAGTCCCCCGCGGGAACATCCGTCAATTGAAACTTACCCTCATCATCCGTGATTGTATAATAAGGATGAGCCGCCACAACAATCCAGGCCTTCATCCAGCTATGAACATCACACACTACCGAAAAAATTTCCGGCCTTAAAAATTTGACAATCATCTGAGGAAGACTCTTTGGCTGCGCCTTGTTCAGAGAAGGATTGGTCAGGCCATTGGTGTGAAAATTGTGCAAAATTCCATCACTGTTCGTCACAAGTAAATCTTTTCCTGCAGGAACAATTTTAACATGAGGTTCAAACCGACATTTTTTTTGATCGATAGAAAAACTTTGTTCTTTGGGAAATGGTTTTGCCGAAGGAACCGAACCCTGAATAAAAATAACGGCATTTTTAATGCCCCCTTTTTTACTCAGCACTAAATCCTCACCAACGGCTATGTTACCACACACCTCATTATCTAACGTAATGGGAGTTTTTTTAGGAAGAGAAGGAATGCCCACGTAGGTGACTGTCCCTGAGATGGTTCCACCTGCCCAAGAAAATGATGGAATAAAAAAAGAAACAACAAATGTCATTGCGAGGACCCATCGGGTCCGTAGCAATCTCCCGTGATGAGTATGGAGATCGCCACGCTGCGCCAGCCTACGGCTGGCTGTGCTCGCGATGACACTGCTCATTTAGAAACACCCAAGCTCATGATATAGTCGCGCAGAGCTTCCGCCTGCTTCTGACGATCACCACCCAATACATCTTGAGGAGCCGCATCATCCGAAGGAAGGAAAGCTGGCATCTTCACGCCCGGAGTAAATTTCTGAGGATCCTTCACCCATTCCTGAATGAAGTCATAGCGAATTCGATCATGAGCCATGGCTAAGTCAGGTCCCCATTGTTCTGGAGCGCTCGCTGGTGTTTTTCCATTCTGAATATGACAAGACAAGCAACTGAAATAATCTTTTGAAAACAATTTTGCTCCCGCAGCCAGCATCTCGGGAGACGGTGGTACCGTCGGTATCGTACTAAAGCTGGAGGGCACCTTATTCATGGCTGAAAAGTAACTGATAAGGACGTTCACCTGCGCATCGGTAAATTGGAACGTCGGCATGCGGACATTAATCCAGGGACGAATTTTTACCGAAGCTGGATTTTTCAGAAAATTAAACAACCAGTCGGGACGCACACGAGCACCGATCCCATCCAGAACAGGAGGCGCTTTATCCGATCCAATCACCTGTTCAATCAATCGTCCTTCCCCTTCAATGGTATGACACCCACGACAATTCAAACGCTCCACCAAACGTCGTCCCTCATCAATTTCCAACTGACGACGATTTTGTTTAGTCATCACGTATCTTTCCGGTACTTCTTCTTTCTTCAATCCTTGCAAGAACACCACCAGAGCGTGGAGGTCTTCATCAGAAAGTCCAAAATTGGGCATCTTTGACGTTGTTCTTTCCGTCAGATACATCCGAGGATCTTTCAACTTGCCCATCGTCCAATCCAGCCAGGTACGTGGAATTTTGCTATCACCAAAATCAAGTTCCACAGGTGTCTTGCGGGCAAAAGTGGTGAGCTCCACAGAAAGTTTGGAAGTATTTTCAAAACCCTTGATGTTATGACACCCGTAACAACCGTACTGGGAAATAACGATGAAACCTTTCTTGGCATTTTCAGGATCCTTGAGAGAAGCCCGCAAGTTAACATCCACAGGGAGGGACTTACCTGCACCCTCCGGTTGTGATTCGCTGTTAGAGACAAGGTAAGCGGTGATGTTTGCCGCTTCCTGAGACGTCAAACGCAAATTCGGCATTCTGGCTTCGGGGTTGTATTTTTTGGGATCCTGAATCCAGTTATAAATCCAGTCGGCCGTTGTTTTTTGTGTGATGCGATCTAAAGCAGGAGCTAACGGAGAACCCTTTCCTCCAAGAGCATGGCAACCATAACAACCAACTGTCTCAAATATTTTTTGTCCCTCAACCGCATTGCCGCCGTAAAATTTCCCAAAAGGAAAATCAAATTTTTCAGAATTTTGGAGAATATAAGAAGCTACTTTTTCAGTCTGCCCTGGCTCTTCAATATCCAGAGGGGGCTTCGGCATGCGCGTGTGGGGCAAATAGCCACGAGGATTCTTGATCCATTGCATCAACCATTCTTCTGCAACTTTATCACCCACTTTGCGCAGAGAAGGTCCCACCTTTGGAGCGTCTTCAAAACCTTTAATAGCGTGACATCCGGTGCAACCAAGATTCCAGAATAATTTTTTACCGGCCATGTAAGTGGGAGCATAATCGAGATTCCACTGATCTTGATGGCACTTGTTACATGTGGATTGCTGAAAGTCCGCACGAAGAAGAGGCTCGGGCCAGTGTTTGACGTAACCGTGAACAAAATCCCCCGCTTCTAAAGGTTTTCCTTTAATCTGAGTGGCTCGTCCCTGCCCCCCATGACAGGTGGTACAACCAAATTTCTCAATCGGATGTTTTCCAAAAATTTCAGCGCGATGGGGATGCGTCTTGAAAGGATTTTTTTCATTTTCAAAACCA
>Ga0209515_10000774_pt1 | contig 55886 bp, 60 predicted proteins | sample Subgroupgradi54m_FD_187454 | JGI IMG/M metagenome (GOLD analysis project Ga0209515, IMG submission 187454) | Subsurface groundwater microbial communities from S. Glens Falls, New York, USA - GMW60B uncontaminated upgradient, 5.4 m (SPAdes)... ... | reverse complement strand
TTTCATCCAGTATATCCTATCGGTTACAAATTAATCCCTGCAATTAAAAAAATGAATTCTTCTGCTCTCATTATTGGAACTTCTATTGTTAAAGAAGAATTACTGCAAAATCAATTCCCTAATATAATAATTGCGAAAACTGATGTAATTATTGAGAAAAATTCTACGCAGCTAGAAAATGATCTTGAGAAAGCAATGCAAGAGTATATCCGATTACGAGTATGAGAATGTGAGAAATAAAAGTTTTTATACTACTTACACTTACTTATAGTTATGCAATTAATTAATAGAAACAATATTGTATTAGATAAAGAGATTAATGAATTAGATCAATTTGTATTAGATTTTGTCGCTATTATTGAAAAGTATGCTCAGTATGTTATTGTTTCTGGGTATGTGGCGATATTATTGGGGAGAACTCGAGGAACTGATGATGTTGATATGATTATTCCTCCAATCGCATTTGAATCTTTTTCTTTACTATATCAAGAACTTCTTGCAAAAGGTTTTTGGAGCTTAAATTCTTCGAAAGCAGCAGATTTATATGATTTACTCACCCATAAATTAAGTGTACGCTTTGCAATTGAACCATTGGTTTCCCCTAATATGGAAGTTAAATTCTCAAAGAATATTTATGATCAAATTTCACTGAATAATCCTCTCTTCATAAAATTAAAAAAGTATGAATTAAAAACATCACAATTAGAATTACAAATTGCTTACAAAGAAGAAGTTCTTAAAAGTAATAAGGATATGGAGGATGCAAAGCATATTCGATTGATTGCAAAACAAATTCTTGATGAAAATTTAATTAAACAATATAAACAAACATTGAGGAGTTTTAATGGCTAAACAAAATATACTTCTCAAACTGAAAGAAGAGAATGATAAAGAGAGGATGTGGTATGTTGAATATTGGGCAAATTATGTTCTTTCTCATACAGATAAACAATGGGGAAACCAACAAAAAGTAATTATTAATTCTCAACTTCAAAATGCAAAACAGTATCGATTAACACCAAAAGATTATCTTTTCATAAAAGGAGAGAAATGTTTTCGAAAATAAATAATAATAAATTAAAAATAAATAATAATAAATAAATAATCAATGACCATTTATATTATTTCTACTGCAAGACCCATTTACCATTGACAACTGTGTAAATATCATAGTTGCCTGGAACATCACCGGAACTCTCGAATTTTACTTTTCCTGTTGCTCCTGTGAATTCAGTTGCATATAATTTATCTTTGATCTCTTTTCCGGATAAAGCACCTTGCTGTATTGCTAAACCTACTGCTGTCATGCAATCATAGCCTTGCGCTGAAAATGGAGTAACATCTGTTTTATATTCTGCTTTGAATTTTGCTGCAAAATCTGTTGTTCCTGATGTTACTGACGTTACTGTTAATCCTTCTGCTGCATCTTTTGCTGCATCAATTATTGTTTGTCCGTACAATGCTTCTGAACCAAAAATCTGCGCTTTAATTCCTAGTTCCTTGATCTGCTTTAATGCTGCTGCAGATGAATCCGGCGAATTTGAAGCAATCGAAATTGCGTCTGGATTTGATTCTTTTATTTTTAATAATTGCGTTCGTAAATCAGTTTCTCCTGAATTCATTTTTTGCACTGATGCAACTTCACCGCCTAATTTTTTGAAGCTATCTTGCAATACTGTTGCAAACCCAAGACCATAATCTTCATTCGTATGCAATACTGCAAGTTTCTTAAAACCTTTTTTAGAGATTAAATTTGCTGCAAAATCTCCCTGCAATGCATCACTTGGCACTACTCGAAAAATATAGTCGCCAGCATCAGTTAATTTAGGAGAAGTTGCACTTGGACTGATTAAAACAACTTCATATTGATTTGCGATCGGCGCTGCTGGAAGTGTTGCTGAAGAACAAACTTCTCCGATTACAGCTTTAACGCCATCAACTGTTGCTAATTTTGTCATAGCGGCAACTGCATCTTTTGCATTACATTTACTGTCTTCATAGACTAATTCAACATTATCATTTTTTAAATCTTTTTTTGCTAATTCAATTCCTTTTTGCACTGATACCCCATACGATGCTGCATCGCCTGATAAAGGAAGCATAACACCCACTTTTATTTTTTGATTTTGTGTTTGTTTTGTTTCTTGTTTTGCACTGCAACCAGCGAGAAGCAAAGCAAATAGCAATAATAGAACTGAACTAATAAGACTTATTTTTTTAAAATTTATTTTCTTTACTGTTCTTTTTTCTAATTTCATGGACAACACCCCTGTTGTGATAAATTGTGTATTTGTAATAATAGTTGTTATACATATATATAAAGTTTGAGGAGACCTTTAACAGTTATACAAATTATATATAACAATGTTTATATAGTAGTAACTATTATTAAGTAGTGTTTTAGTTGTCATTTTATGGTGGAAAGAACAATGCAAATTAAAAGTTTAAACCTTGAACAACTGATTAGCCAAATTACATTTGTATCGAGTAAAATAAGCAGTGATAATTGTTTAGATAAAACAACAACAAAAGTAAATGATTTGCATTATGAACATATTATTGATCTCTGTAATCGATTTGATAAGCAAAGTTATTCAGGAATAGACTCACAATTAATAAGATTAATTGCCTTATTAGAAAAACCTTTTTCTTTAATTGATACAATTGAAAAAACAAAACTTCAATACGATGCAACTTTAGCAATTGCAAGATTATATTACTTTGGATTTGAAAATACTGCCAATCCAAACATTAAATTTCAATTTGCTGAAAAAGTATACACAGCTCGAAATAAACTTCTTATTACCTCAGAAAGAATAAAAATAAAAAAAGATTATATTGCGTATCAACATAGTTTACTTGCTGATTTATGCCAGTTTCTTGCTGAAAAAGCTAAAAGCAATGAAGAAAAAATAATTTATGCTGAAGAATGGCATGATCATAAACTGAAAGCTGCAACAATATATGAACAATTGGCATATTCTTCAATTGATATTCGTTCACACACTACCTCTTATTTTTATGATGCTGCCCAAAAATATAATCATGCTGCTCTTGCTAAAGGATTTTTAGCTGATATTTCTGTCCTACTTCAAGATTCTCCTGATTCTGCTGCTGAACAAATAAAACATAAAATGGATGAATTAGACTTAACGCAGAAAGCAGCTGATCTCTTTGCGATTGATGGAAAAAATGAAGAGCAACATCAAATGCTGAAAAATGCTCGTTCTTTGTTCTATTTTTTGTTTAAAAATTTAGAAAAAGATGAAGATAAAACAATCTATGCAAAAAAGCTCGAAGAATTAGCAACGAAACAAGTAAAATATTATTTATCGCTAGAAGATAAACACCAGATAGCAGTTAATTTATATTCCAGTATTCTAGCATTATCACACTTAATTTATAATTGTAAAAAAAGCAGTAATGATGAGAGTGATAATAAAAAGCAATTATTATCTTTTGGATTAAAAGGATATCAAGCAGCTGAAACACTGATTGATTTAGTGGAAAAAAATATGCAGGAATTGAAATTTATTAAAGGTTTTTCTTCATTTTCTGAAACTCTTTTAAGTTTTGCTCATCTTTATGAATGTTTCAGTGAATTTTCTGAAGCAATTGCTCTTGCAACAGATGATGAAAAACAAAAGATAGTTTATTTTCAAAAAGCTAATGATGCGCGTCAGAGAGCAATTTAGTTTGATAACGATAAGACATCTGTTTTATACACTGAAAGTAGTATTGCTCGAACGGAGCTTTATCTTGCATTATTAGTTAATGATCCATTTATTGCTAATGTTTCAATGGTTCGAAGAACACTTCATTCTATCAATATTTTGAATTCTCAATTACATCAATTAGAGAAAAACTCTCATTTTAATAATATCTTGTTTCATCTTTGTGAAGCAGAGTTTTTGGGGCTATTGCTCATTAATGATTATAGTCTTGCTCTTGAATCAATTGAAAATATTGTTCAAAAAGCTACACATAAAGACAGCAAAACAACATTTTATCAACTTGTTGCAGAAGCTGTTGCTGATGGAAATATTCAAACTGCAAGAGAGTTCGTTGCAGAATATACTGATACAATAGTTGGTCAATCATCTGTGGAATATTTTTACAAACCATTATTGGCTCTTTATCTTGATAAATTATCACGATTCGATTATTTATTCAAAAATAATTAACTGTTTGCAGTTAATCATTTTTAAGAGTTGAAAAGAAGGACGAAAATAAAAATTATAAAAATTAAGAAAAAAAATTGAAAAAAGATTAAATTAAAAAAATAACATTAATTTTTTAATTTAATTTTCCTGCAATATATATTTTTGATTAACAACTTTGTAGACAAGATATTCTCCTGAAACTTCGCCGTAGCTGTCAAATTTAATTAAGCCTGTTGCACCTTGGAATTGCTCTTGGTATAATTTATCTTTGATTTCAGTTCCAGTGCGAGCGCCTTGCTGTATTGCTAAACCAATTGCCTTGTATGCATCGTAGCCAAAAGGTGAGAATGGTTCTGCATCTTTGCCGTATGCTGCCATGTATTTCTGCTTAAAATCACTTGAACCTGTTGTTAATGTTGTTACTTCAAGGCCTTCAATTGCATCTTTTGCACCGTCAATGTATGATTGGCCGTATAATGCTTCTGAACCAAAGAGTTTTGCGGTGATCCCTAATTCTTTGATTTGCTTGAAGATTGCAACTGATGAATCAATTGAATTTGATGCGATGAAGATTGCATCTGGGTTTGTTTCTTTTATTTTTAGCAATTGCGTTCGTAAATCTGTAGTACCTGAGTTGAACTTTTCAACAGCTGTTACTTTATTACCGTCTGCTTCAAATGATTGCTGCAATACTGCTCCTAATCCTAAGCCATAATCTTCGTTGGTATTAAGGATTGCTAATGATTTGTGTCCTCTTTTTTCAAGCAATTTTGCAGCGAATTTTCCTTGATTTTCATCGCTTGGAATTGTTCTAAATACATAATCTCCTGCATCCTTTATTTTTGGAGCAGATGCTGTTGGTGATAATAAAATAATTTGATATTGATTTGCGATCGGCGCATTTGGTAGTGTTGCTGCGGAACATAATTCTCCGATAACTGCACTTACTTTGTCGACTTGGACTAATTTATTCATTGCATTGACTGAATCTTTTGCATTGCATTTTCCGTCTTCATAAATCAACTGCACATTTTGCAGATTCATTTCTTTCTCTGCAATTTTAATTCCGTTAATTACATTATTTCCAAATGCTGCGACATCGCCAGACATTGGCATTATTACACCAACTTTAACGATTTGGTTTGCATTTGCTGTATTTCCTGCTGCATTATTTGCTGTATTATTATTTGCGCATCCTGCAATAATTAATAATGCGAAAGCAAATAAAATACCAATAATTATTTTATTTTTCATTAACAAATTTTTCATTGATAAAACACCCCCGTGTTTTAATTTGAGTATAAGAATAAATGTTGAAAATATTATTATAATAAACTGCGTTCGTATCGATATATATGTGTATATATATCTGAGAAATTCTAAGATTTGAAAAATTCTAGAATAAGTAATTCAATTAAGATTGTCCCACTGTTCATCTGCTTCATTATCCCACTCTTTATAATTTCTAAAACTTTATATAACAGCATTAAATCCCCAAGAATATGGCAGCGAATACAGACAACCATCAAGAGGGATTAGTTCACATTGTCCAATCAAGCAGTCAATCAAATGAACTATTACCGCTTCCTAAGAAAACAAGAATACGTTTGACTATTGCATGCACTCTTCTTGGAGGTGCTCTTTTTTGGGGGATGTTTTTGAGAGATAATCAGCAAATACAAGCTGAACTGAGTTATGTCTCAACAGAAAAATATGTTGGTCAAGCATTTTATCAAGAGATACCAAATGAATTAGCCTTTTTCTTAAAAACAACAGAAGAAATAACAGCGCAACCATTTTCTCAAAGCAATATTTATACAATCCATGCACAAGGATTTACTAATGCGATTTATAATGGAAAACATGCTAATGGAATTGAACTGATTGCTTATAAAGATGAGAGTTTACTCTCTCCACTGTATCGATTAGAAATAGTAGTAACTGATCCAGAGTCTGCACGATATGGCTTACCAAATGCAATTGTCGTTACAGTATATAAATCAGAAAATGCAAGAATTCTTACAGGATATGATTCTCAAAATCCAAGCGATTTTTTAAAAAATGGTCGACAAATAGAGATCAGTAGTGGAAGTCAATTGCAAAAAGCATCGCAAACTGCTTATCATTTTCTGAAGAATGATTTAGAAAAATAATAATTGAAATAAAAAGAAGATTGTAAAATTCTTGACATTAGATTATACTTATTTCTTTGTTCTGAATGCATACATACTTGCATCAATAAGTCCACCTGAAGTATCAAATATGTTTCTTGTACAGAGAAATTGAGGATTTAATTGAAGTCCAAATTGAGATGCATGTGCATAAGCTTCACTTAAAGAGTAATAGGGATGGAAAGGACCTTGTGAACCAAAATCAAACATTAAATCGGAAATTTTTCTTAAGATTTCTGATTTATTTTGGCAATCAGATTGTTTTGAAGGATAATATTCTTTTGCAAGAGTTCTAAAATAATCATTAAAAGCATCTCTATCAACTTTACCAGGAGCTATCAACTCCTCGTCTACAAATTCACCACCGCTTTTAAGAAGTTCTTTTGCTTTTTGCCAGACTGCAGCTTTTTGCTGCGAAGGAAAATGAGTAAAAAAGAGGTGGGTCGCAACTAAATCAAAATGATTTTGAGTAATTTTTTTAATCAGTTCTGTATTGTTTATATCAACTTGTTGATAATTTATTTTTGAGTTATATAATTGTTCACCACAATATTTTTTTGCCTCCTCTATCGGCTGCTGCATTTTATCTATTGCTGTTATTTCACTTTGCTTAAATCCAACCAAATAGAGCATTGCAGCAAGATTTTCAAGAGAATAAATGGATGAAAAGCCAAGGAGCAATACTTGAGGAGTTTCAATGCCATTTTTTCGAAATTCTCGCATTGCTGCAACATAACCTGGTTCTGCTGTTCTATGGTGACCAAGTGTGCTTTGACCGTGCATTAATGTATAATAGAGGAAAGCTAAATCATGGTATGATGGTTTTGCAGATGAAGAATATGAATAAGATGCCTGCGATTTTTGTGATGACGAATTAAAACATTGCCTAAATGCTTTTTCTTGACGAATATTGCCTAATAATTCTTGAGCACTAACTGCAATTGAAAGATTACTGGTATTAAATGCATGGCTTAAAAGAACAAGTTCTTTTTCAACAGTTGCATCGAGTGCAATTTCATGCATATATTGAGAATTATTTCGATTATCAAAGTCTTCTTTTATCTTAGCAAGTAGTTTTCGTGAATCATCTTCAGATGAAATTAAAGAATGAACCGTGTAACTTAAACCATAATTAGAAATTCCATAAAATAATTGATAAGGAAAATGAGCTGTTCCATAAACATCAGGATTAAATGCTGCCGTATTAGTCGTGGTAGTTTGTTGTGCCATTTTTCAATACACCTTAGAATAAGGAAATAGTATTCTCTTTATAAAATTTACAGTTGATAAACCAATAGTCATCACTTGATAGAAGTATTTTTTGAAAAAAGTTATAAATGCTCGAAGAATACTAAGTATAAAGTCATGGAAAATAAATATTTACAATGGTATCCTTATTGGAAAGAATATAAAAAACAGCTAATGACAGCTGATGTATCATTTGATTCTGAAGAGGAATTTAAAAAAAGACTTCAGACAAGTTACAATCAATTTGATACAATCGATCGCAAGAAAAGACAAGTAAGCATACCATTAACAAAAGTTGGACAGATAGGTAATATTTTTCGCAAAGAAGAGGGAACTCATTTTTATGCGCGAGAGGGAAGTTTTGCAGAAGATAATTTGTGCCGACTGCTTGTTCAAGCTGAAGCAGGTTACGTTGAGCAGGGATTAAATCCACTTGAAAAAATTACAGCAAGTGTTTTTCCGTCAGGAATGGCTGCAATAAGCGGAGTAATGTTCGGACTCGCAATGCTTGTCCCGAATAAGGAAAGAATAGGAAAACGATTTTTAGTTGCAGAAAATGAGGATATTTATTCTGATACCAATTTTATTCTTTATGAACAAATGGTTAGTCTTGGATTTGATACAGCACAAAGAATAAATTTACGAGATGAAAATCATCTTGCACAAGTTCTTGCATGCAATCCTGGAAATATTATGGGCATTTTTTATGAACCACTTCCAAGCCCATTATTGAATTATATTAATACTCGAAAAATACAAGAGATTGCACAGCATTATGATGTACCAATTATTGTTGACAATACTCTTCTGAGCCCCTATCTTCAACAACAGTTTCGATTGGGTGCTGATATAATTATTGAGAGCATGACGAAATATATGAGCAGTGAAGGAGATTATATGGGTGGAGCTGTGATTGGGCCAAAGGGATTTATTGATTGGCTGCGATTGATCCAGAAAGTAAATGGGAATGTAATGCAATCACCAATCATAGCAGATATGTTTGCTGAACGTTTGCTTCATTTACCAGAGAATATGAAAATTTATACGAGAAATGCTGCTGAAGTGAGTAACTATTTACAATCATGTTCTTCAGTTGAGAAAGTATATTATCCTGATTTAAGAGAAGAAACACGGTCTGGATCAGCGGGCGGGATTCTTAGCTTTCTGTTAAAAGGCAATAGTGAGGATGATAAGAAAGCAAGAGAAATACAATTACTCGAATATGTAATAAAACAAGAAGCCACTAGTCAAGGTGATGCTGATTTTCAATATAAAGTGAGTTTTGGCGAGCAAAATACTTTATTTTTTGGAGAATCAACGCATGGCGCTTTAACAAAAGCTCCTGCTGGATTAATTCGATTAGCAGTTGGTAAAAATCAAAATGGAAAACAAATCATTGAATTCTTAGAGAAGGCATTTACGTTTGTTTATGAGAAATAACAATATTTATATATATGTATATGTATATATCTCTTATGTCACAAATAGTTAGCTTATCGGATGATGTGTACAGCACATTAACAAAAATGAAAGGAAAAGCAAGTTATTCTGAAGTAATTAGAAAACTTTTAGAAAAGAAAAGTAATAAGGAAAATATTCTTGAATGTTTTGGAAAAGGAGGCATTGATGAAAAAAAAGTAAAAGAACTTGATCATCTTTGGAAAAAATGGTCCGAAAAATATGCTTAGATTCTGATATTATTATTGGAATACTCAATAATGATGAAGCTACTAAAATAGCAATTAAATCTCTCGATGCAGATTTCTATTTAACTTCTGTGAATGTCTTTGAAGTATGGTTTGGACGAAAAAATAATGAACCTATCTTTGAATTATTACAGCGGCTACATCCGTTAATTCTTGATGATAAATCCTCAAGATTAGCTGCAGAGATCCTTCGAGAATTAAAAAAGAGAGGAGAATTAATAGATATGAAAGATTTATTTATCGCTGCAATCTGCATTAATAATGAGATTGAATTATTCACTTATAATAAAAAACATTTTGAACGACTTCAAAAATATGGATTAAAGCTTGCTTAAAGTATTGCCATACTACCTCAATTCATTTCACATCATCCAATACCAACAATTTTATCTCTGTCATGTCTTGGATTGCATATTTTACCCCTTCTCGTCCAAAACCTGACTCTTTAACACCGCCATAAGGCATGTTGTCAACACGAACGCTTGGCACGTCATTTGCGATTACGCCGCCAACTACTAACGTGTTAAAAGCTTTCATTAAGTTATTAATATCATTGCTAAAGATTCCTGCCTGTAATCCAAAGAGACTGTCGTTGACTTGCAACAATGCTGCATTGAATGAATCGACTTTCTCGACGATTACAATTGGGCCAAATGCTTCTTCTGTGCAGATTGCTGTTTCTTTTGATACATTTGAGAGAATCGTTGCAGGGTAGAATGCTTTGTCTCGCTTCCCCTCTTGAATTATTTTTGCTCCCTTGCCCACTGCTTCATTTACCCATTGTTCAATACGCAAGGCGTTTTTCTCATCAATCATTGGGCCAAATGTTGTTTTCTCGTCAAGTGGATTGCCTGCAAGTAATTTTTCTGTGCATTTTTTTAATTCTTCGAGGAATGCATCGTACACATTTTCATGGCAATAAATTCGTTGTGTTGAGACGCAGATTTGTCCTGAATAGGCAAATGCTCCTGTGCAGCATTTCTGCGCTGCTTTTGTTATGTTCGCGTCTTTGTCGATAATAACTGCTGCGTTTCCACCTAATTCAAGCACTACTTTCTTTTTTCCTGCTTTTGCTTTGATATCCCAACCAACAACAGGAGAACCGGTAAAACTAACCATTTTAATTCTTCCATCTGTTGTCAACAATTCAGCTGAATGTCTATCGCAAGGAACAACATTGACTGTGCCTTTTGGTAGATGTGTATTGCTGATTACTTCTGCGAGGAGCAAAGCAGTCAATGGCGTACCTGATGCAGGCTTTAAGACGACAGTATTGCCTGAAGCAATTGCTGGAGCAAGCTTATGCGCAACTAAATTTAAAGGGAAATTAAATGGAGAAATGCAGCTGATAACACCAATTGGAAATCGTTTTGTGATTCCAATTCGATTGCCGGAGAATGAAGTGATATCAAGCGGCATTACTTCGCCATAGATTCTTGTTGCTTCTTCTGCTGCAATTGTAAACGTAGAAATTGCTCGATCGACTTCAATTCTTGAGTAAATTAATGGCTTGCCTGATTCCATTGCAATTGTTTTTGCAAATTCTTCTCGTCTTATTTGTAATTGCTGGGCAATACTTTTGCAAGCTTCTGCACGCTCATGGCTGGTGAGCTGCTTTGTTTTTTCAAACGCAATCTCCGCTGCATCGATTGCTGCGTTTAATTCTTGTTCTCCTGCTAATGAAACCTCTGCTAGTAATTCATGAGAATAAGGATTGATTACTTTTAATTTATTTTTTGTTTCAATCCATTGATTGCTGATAAAAAGATTGTGCTGTTTTATTGGAATCACCTCTGATTTCTTATTGAATTTTGCTTTTGATTATTTTATTTATTGTTTATTTACTGTTGATTCAGTGGGAGAGGTTATTGTTTATAAAGATTTTTGAGAAGGTGTATCTAAAGATGTATCTAATGGTGCACCTGTAGATCTTGTAGTATCTTCAGATTTTGAAGTAAATAATGCTAATGAAGAAGTAGTTCTGTTATTTGCACTTGAATCGCCATTGCTTTTGAAAATACCCCCATCTGCTGCTGAATAATTTTTATTACATGGATCAAAATTAAGAATATATTGTTCTACAAACTGAGCAAGTGTTTCATTGCCAAGATAGCGGAAAAGAGTTACTGCATTCTTCGTTTGTTCATTATAAGGTCTATGACGAGAATCAATACAATCTTCCACAGTAGAAGAAAGATATTTTTCTGCAAGTGTATAGATCATTATTTCTTGATTAGCTAAAACTTTCGCAACTGTTTGATTTTGAGAATAATCATATTGGGTGATAATTGCTGCCATTGCAAGTAATTTTAATGATTTAGGATTATTTTCGGTTAATTTCTGCTCTAAAAACTGTTTATCATCGAGAATTTTCTTAGCTAAATTCTTACCTTTCTCATCACTTGTAAAATAAAGATAATTGTCAAATCTTTCTCTTGAAAAATATTGTACAAATCCATTCTGATATGCTTCTTTTGTTGGCAATGAATCCAGATTAACGATACTTGAAAGCCATTTAGTATCAGCACTGCTTTTTGATTGCGCTAATGCTTCCTTTGTATTATCTACTGTCTTAAAATAATCTGGTAAAAGTTTGCTTGCATGAGTTATTTCTCCAACAGACATCGTTTCAACAGGAAGTTTCCCTTTAAAATACCTCAATACTTTTTCAGGAATAGCTAAATTCGGTCTTCTTTCATGGAGATATGATAATTGCTGCCAATCATTTGCTTTCAAATATCTTTGAATAAATAATTCGTAAGCACCAGCTGGAGATTGGATTGGTTGCGGTGCTTCTCCTTCACGAGATTGCCTATAACCTGCACTCGTTAAATTATCTTCAAAAGAGATTATTTTTGAAACTTCATTTGTTTTTCTTGCTTCAGAAAAACGACGATTAATTGCTGCAACGATTTCTTCTGAAGGAATGTGTAAACGTGCTGCTGAACGAGAAGATGCACTAATCAATGAGTAAATACCAAATTCAGATTGATTACTTTCAACAGCAGCTTGTGCTGATTTAAGAGAATCATCCCAGTTTGCTGCAAGAGAAAAGAATTCACTTGCTACTTTTAAATCAGAATGGTATAAAGCTTCTCTGGCAAAAGTATATGCTTTTTGCCTACTAAACTCACCTATTTTTTGAATTTCTTCTTTTGCTTTTGTATACTGCCTATTTGCTACAAGTGTTTTATAATGTGACCGTATTGCATTTTTCACAACTTCAGGAGTTTTTTCTAATTGCATTAGCGTAAGAAGTTGCCATGCAGAATTAGAATAATCATGACCATGATATTTAATATCATCTTGCAGAGCTGCAGAAAGAAAAGAGACAATAGTTTCAATATTTGCTTTTGTTTTAAAATCAAATAGTTTGATATTTTCTTCTTGTTGAGATATACAAGACGGAACTGCATCTATTTTTTGAATCAAATTGCTGACCATTTCATAAACAGAACTAAGAGTAGTATATCTTTTATTAAGATCTTCAGCAACTCTCATCTCATCTTTTTCATTTACTTGATCAGCTCCATTTGCAGGAGTAACTTTAATACTCTTTTCTTTTGCTGCTACTTCTTTTACTGCTATTAATAACTCCAATCCTTTTTCTGCTAATTTTACCGTGTAGTCAAATAAAAGTTTGTCCTTAATTGCAATTGACGCAGTTATATCTTCCGATCTCTCTTCTAAAGCTGCTTTATAGATAGCAGCAAAATCATAAATATCTATTTTAGGTTTTTTCTTTTTTTGTTCTTCATCTCTTTCTTTTTTTCCGTCTATAACGACAGTAACAGCTGCTTTTTTCTGTTCATAAGCAATTCTTTCTGTGAATAATTTTTTAATATCACCGCTATGGTCATCCGATAAATAATTGACACAATCAGTTACCAGTAAATCTATTGTTCTCTCAAGCGCAATTCCATATAATAATTCTTTTTGTTCTTTTAATGGATCAATTGGAGTAGGTTCAGCATTACTGTCATCATTATCTCTCCCCTTATCTTTTGCTTGAAAACTTTTCATCAATTTTACAAAACGACTTAATTTTCTAGGATTATCTTTCGTTGGTTTACAAGATTCTAAATAAAACCCAAGTGAGTCTTCAGCAGTTACAGAGAATGTATTACTGAATTGAATTATAGAATTAATCAGATTAGTACTGCTCTCAGATTCATTGAATGTGTAATGAAAAATAAGTTCTCGATATGTTTTTGGATCTATTGGTAAAAATGCAGGTTTTTCAAAGTCATATTTATCTGTTTCAACATCAATAAACGCAGCATATTCTAATGCTTTTCTTGTTAGATCTTTTAAATCATTCTCTTTTAAATCAGATTTTTTAGTATATGACCTTTCAATAACTCCATCAAAGAATTCTCGAAAAGTTAATTTTCTGTTTCTTAATTCTTCAGCTCTTTCAAAATAAGCTTTTTTCTGATTTTTTGTTTTAGTATCATAATCAGACATTAAAAATGCTCTTTTAGTGATTTCTTCTGCAGAAATTGTAATGCCTGCTACTGCTGCATATTGTTCTGCTTTTGTAAGGTTGCCTGAAGACAATTGATTATTCATAGCAACTGCAAGCATTTGTTTTGGTACAGCTTCAAGTGTTTCAAAATTTACAACAAAGAATTTATCAAATGTTTCTGTATAAAGTGAATTACCAATTGCAGTGAATACAGTATCAAGGGTAGCAGGAGGAATTTTCTTATTAGCATATGCTTGTGTATACAATTGAATGATTTTTGAAGTTAAAGAATGATCAATATGAATCGGATTATTTCCTGTTTTTCGTTCAATAATCTCCTGAACCATTAAATCAGAAACACGAATTAATTCTTGATTAAATGCCACAGGATCATTTGTTTGAATAATACTGTATTTTTCATATAATTGCTGTGCAACTTTTAAATTTCCATCTTTAATTGCTTGGTCTGCTATTGCTCTCTGAAGCTCTTGTGCTTTAAAAAATAAAGGTTTTCCTTTTTCCCCTCTTTCTTTTCGTAAGGCAATTGATTTATTAAAAAAATCTTCTGCTGCAGAAACAGCAGCTTCTAATTTTGTGCCATTATTAAATTTATTTACGGTAAGCAATTTCGCACCATATTCTTCAAGTAATTCTGGAGTTGTGCAAAGTTGTTCAAGCCAGACTCGAGATTTTTTTTGAGGGAGTGAATCTTCTGCTACCCTATAGGCAAATTCAAATTTCCAAGATGCAGCTTTTTCTTTCTCAAAAAGAGTATCAAAAAAAGCTAAATCATCCAAGTTATTTTGTGTATGTATAGGTGAAGAAGATACATAATCAGAAGAAGATAAACCTTGTTCTAAATATGCAAGAAATCTTGCATCCCATAACCCAGATAAAATTGGTCTTTGTATTTCTGGTCGAATATATCCCCAATTGATTAATTCTTCTTTTTCTTTTCCAATTAACTTTTCTACACCTGCAATTGCTGTTTTTATAAATTGCTGAAACCATTTCTGGTTTGCAATAGCTGTTACATCATTATGAAATGCTGGAGAAGTTTTGATAGCAAGAGGTCGTCGATAAGCATAGTCTTTATTAGCTAAAACTCTTGCTCTTTGTTCATCATTTAAATCACGTATTTTCCATTCATTATACCCTGTTTCTGTATCTTGATCAGGATTACTTGCAATAAAATGAATCCATTGTAGATGCTCCAAATTATGTTTAATAGCTAATTCATTATTTTTATCTGTTACTTGAGGAAGATGGATTTGTGATTGCAAAAAATCAAGTGGGACAGCTACTCCTGCTTGATATAACGCCATAAGATAAGGAAATGGTACATATTCTCTTTCTGCTCGATTAGCAATAAACATCTCAACACCTGCTGAAATTCCTGCAAGAATAGGTTTCTGCTGTGCTTCTGTTAAAAAAGAAAAATCTAACTCACCTAAGTTCAAACGAAAATTAGCATCAAAGCCACTTTTTCGTGAAAGATTTTGGAAAAAAAGCATACCCAGCTGTTCCAATATTATTTCATCTAATGGTTTACTCATTTTGAGAAGATAAGAATTGTTTTAATATATAAAGCTTTTGTTTTTATTATCACTTTAAAGTAGTATTAGCAATTAATTTTATTGTTGTACAATCATTACATTTATTATTACACTTGTAATTGCACTTGTTATTGCACTTGTCGTAAACTTGCCATAGGCAGTTTATTATGTTCGAGAAAATAAAGATAATCTCTTGTAGCAATTGGATCTCTTGGTTCATTTCTTTCAAGATGGTAAGCAACCATTTGTTCGACAACTGCCTGCACTGTCTTTGCAGTTTTATCTCGAGAACCATTGGTAATTGCAGCAGCTATTCTTCGATAATCTAAATCAGCTGCGAAAATTTCTATATAATTTGCAGCTTTGCCTGCAATTCTTTTTGCATGAATCTCTAGGATAGTTGCTTTTTCATCAACTGTTGGATTCATGAATTTCATATGGTCTGTAAATCGTCTTAAAAATTGAGGATTCATTCTGCTATAACCCTCATCAGTTGTCGTTGCAATATAAATAACCGGTGTTTCATTATTTGCTGCTTGCGACATCCAATAGCGCAGTGCTGCTAATGGAGAAGATTTTGTTCTATCTTCACCGTCAAACGAAGTAAATCCTTCAATTTCATCAATAAAAATAATACTTGGTTTCTTGAATGCTTCCTTGTGCAATGCAGCTAAGTATGCTTCAGAAAGTCCAACGAGAGGTTTTGATAAATCACCCATTGTTACTTCATAAAATGCGAGTCCAGCATTTGCTGCAAATGCTCGTGCAGTATAAGTTTTTCCATTGCCTGTTGCACCGACAAAAAGATAACCTGATTTAGGTTTGATACCATACAGCTTATACATTCCCTTCCGCATTGCAGCTGCAACCTGCATTAGTTCTTTTTTTTGATCAGCTAATCCACCAACATCATCCCATGAAATCTGCTCGATTGGACTTTCTCTCACTGCAATCATGTCTTCAATACCTAAACCATCTTTTTTTGCACCTACTTCATGCATTACCCTCTGAACTTCTTCTTTTGCCGTAAAAGGAACTAATGTAATTTTTCGATTAACTTCTTCTCCTAAGGATGAGTATAATTTATTAATAAACTCTTGCGTTGAATCAAGAATATTTTGATAGGAAACTTGAAAAAATTCTGCTACTTTTGAAATATTAGTTAATTCTTCTAGTTTATATAAAGGAATTGAAAAATTGATACCAACATCACTTATCTTGCTCATAGTACAAGTTATTTTTCCATTTGAAAAAGACAAATTATTATATGCAGGAACTGTTTTTAAATCAGGTAAAACATACTTTTGTTCCCTTAATATTGTATCAAGCAATTGATATAATTCAGAGAGATTTTTAGTCCCAAAAGTTGATTCTTCAAGATTACCAAGACCACTTGATTTAGATTTTTTAGTAAAAGAAAGTTGAACATAAAGACCGTATTCAGGCCTAGAAGACGGATTACCCATCCCTATTCTTAAAGTAACGCCATGCTCTAACTCAGCCGTTGCTGTAGTATATGTTTGTTTAAGAAGTGCATTTGCTAAATGCTTCTGAAGATCTTGAACAATAAATTCTAATGCCATATAATAGAAAAATAAGAGCTGATATATAAAGTTTACTGATTTGATATGACTGTTAAGTGATAACATACTCGATTTATTAAAATGAGTGGTGATTTTTAAAAGTAAATTATACTCATCCACTCGGCAATTGCTGACTAATACAATGCAATGTTCCAAATCCATAAACAAGAGGAACACAATTAATGCCAACTACTTTTCTGTCAGGAAAACAATTTTGCAAAATCTTCAATGCTTTTTCATCATTTTTGTGACCAAAGATTGGAACGATAACTGCTTTGTTGCCAATGTAAAAGTTTGCGTAGCTTGCCGGCATTCGTCTGCCTTCTTCAATTAATTTGCCTGGCATTGGCAATTTAATAATAGTAAATGGTTTGCCGTCTAAATCTTTTGCTTTTTTTAGGAGCTTGTAGTTTTCATCGAGGATTAGATAATTTTCATCTGCTTGATCATCTTCATAAGCAGTAAGAATTGTTGTCTTATTCACAAATCGAGAAAGGTCGTCAATGTGACCATCAGTGTCGTCGCCAACAATTCCTTCATTTAACCAGATCACTTGCGAAAGTCCTAAATATTCTTTCAGATATTCTTCGATTTCTGTTTGTGAGAGTTGTGGATTTCTATTTTTATTTAACAAGCATTGTTTTGTCGTCAAGCAAGTACCATTGCCATTGACTTCAATTGAACCACCTTCCAATACTATTTTTGGTTCGAAACGTTTCAAGTATTTTAAGAGAGGAAATTGATTCATTCGTTCTGGCAATCCGGTGTCTGGCAATAAATCATCATATTTATTTCCCCATGCATTGTAGATCCATTCGACCATTGCTCGCTCTTTTGCTCCTTCTTTTGTTTTTTTACCAACGAGAAATGTTGGGCCGATGTCCCGCATCCAAGAATCAATGGTTTTCAATTGGAAGAAAGTAATTTGTGAAAGATTGATTTTATTTTCTTGCAAGCGTTTTGTGATTAATTGCTCTGTCTTTTTATCATCGACAAGAATAAATACTTTTTGGCCTGTGTGTAAATGAAATACAAATTGGATGAAGATTTCTTGCACTGCAGAAAGATGGTGCATCCATGTTTCCTTATTTTTTGGCCAAGAAAGACAAATAGCTTCTTGGGATTCCCATTCAGCTGGCATGTGAAAACCTAAGCTTTTTGGTGTTTGACATGATGTTTGATTCAATATTTTTTTTTCCATTCTAATCTGTTCTTCCATTCTATTTTCGAATCTCCTTCTCAAGCAATCCTTTGTACGCATCCACTCGTCGTTCGTAGAAAAATCGCCAAGCATGCCGTATTTCGTGATTTTGCGAAAGATCGCATTCAGCAATTAAAATTTCTTCGTTTTCTCCTGCTTTTGCTAATACTTTTCCAAATGGATTTGCAATGAATGAATTACCCCAAAAAGTAACTTTATCAGGGAATTCTTTTCCAACGCGATTGACTGATGCAACATAGACTGAATTAGCAATTGCATGACTTCGCTGTATTGTTGTCCATCCGTCGAGAAATTCGTCGTAAATTTCTTTTTCTTTCTCTTTGTACCAGCCAATTGCTGTCGGGTAGAATAGGATTTCTGCCCCATCTAAGGTCATTAATCGCGCTGCTTCAGGGAACCATTGATCATAACATATTAAGACGCCGATTTTTGCAAGGCTTGTTTGCACTGCTTTAAATCCAAAGTTTCCTTTTTTGAAATAATATTGTTCATAGAATCCAGGATCATGCGGAACGTGCATCTTTCGATAGTGACCAATTATTTTTCCGTCCGTTTCAATGACAACTGCAGAATTATAATATTCTTTTTTATCAGTGATTTCATAGAATGGTACGATTAAAATTACTTTTAACTCTTTTGCAAGCTTTTGCATTGCCGTTACTGTTTCACCATTGATTGGCTCAGCATAGGAAAAATATTCTTTTTTCTCTGATTCACCTATGTAAATCATGCGAAATAATTCCTGCAAAGAGATAATTTGCGCACCTTGTTTTGCAGCTTGCTTGATTTTCTCAATAGTATTTTTTAAGTTCTTATTTTTGTCTTGCGAAACTTCTGTTTGGATTAAACCAATTGTTATATTTTTACCGTTAATATTTTTAGTTTGTTTTGCCATTGTTGATTTATAATAAAGAATTAAATTAAAAATGTTTTGGTTTTTGTATTTGCGAACTTGAACTTATGTTGCAAAAATATCAATTAGCTTTTGTTCAATTTGTTTTATTTTAATTCCGTTTAATAAACCAATCTTGTAAAGAATAATCGATTTATCTGCTGTAAATAATTTATTTGGGCGAATCATGCTATTTTGAATTAACTTTCCTTTTTTAAAATCAGTGTTAGATAGCGTTATTGAATAATTATCATATCTTGCTCCACTTGTGATCTGTGCAAGTATTACATCATCACCGTCTAAATTTGCAACAACTAATGCAGGTCTTTTTTTAGAACTTCGTAAATCTGAGAATGGGAATGGTATAATGCTGGACATAAATAGTAATCTTAATAGTTATGTCCAGCAAACATAGTAGTGGCTTATTTTAAGAATAAAATTAATGTCCACTACTATACAACAACGATGTCTCCCTTCAGAGGTTTTTCCATGCTTCTTCTTCCTCTTTACTTAACCAATCTTTTGCTAAAGATTTTTCGCTTGCAATAGCAGTAGCTGACTTTAAAATTATGTGATTCATTGGACGAAGTTCTACTCTATCGCTATAGGTAAGTATAGCCACTTTTGTACCTTTTTTAAATCCTTCAATTTTTCGAATATATTTTGGCAATACAATTTGACCCTTACTTGTGATTGTTGCAGTTTTAATTTCTAATAATGACATTTATTTCACTTCCTTACAAGTAAGATAAATAAGTAAAATATAAAAATGTTTTGTTTTTACGAATTTACTGAGTTCATTCAGCAAATACAATGTTGGCAATCATCATCTTTATATAGCTCAATAGCTCAAGAAATATCATGAAAGGCACAGTAATATTTACGTTAATTACGACAATTGCGAAAGAAGTACAGCAGACAGAGCAAGAGATAGTTGTACCTACAAAAAGTTTGCCAAGCTATGAAGAATATTTTCCTCGCTTTAAGAAGATTATTACTCCTTTTGAAGAGATCATTAATAATCGAAAGGTAACATTTATTTTGAAGACATTTGATGATGAGAATCTTATTGTTGAAGCAATAACAGAATTCGATGAACAAAAAATTTCAAAAATTCATGAGTTAAAATTGCTGCTGTTTCAGCGAAGTAAAGAGCTCATAAAACCATTGAATCCAGCTCTTTTTTTTGAAGAATATACTTTCTTTTTAGTTGACCAATATGATAAGATCGATACTTATATTAAAAAAAATGCAGAGAATATTGCATCGCTTTTGAAAGATGAAACAGCAGTATTAACAAAAAAAGAAATTGATGAAACAATCGCTAGCCAAATACAATATGCTCAAAATGATGTTAATATTATTGAATGGGACGGCGCTTTTTTACTTGACAAAGAAAAAGAGTTTAAGGATACAATTGCAATACTTGAACTTGCAAATATTCAACTGCTGAAATTAAGAATACTTGACAATAAACTGCAAGATGAATTGCTCAAAATAAAAGAAATGAGCAAGAATACTTCTTTCTTCCAAGTGTTTTCAATGCGAAAATCATTAAATTATATCATTCGAATGCGAACAAAAAGTTTACTTGAACTTGATACGATTGAGAACACGTTGAAATTATACGGCGATTGGTATAGCGCTAAAATATATAATATTGCAGGCAAAAAATTGTATACTGAAAAATGGAAAAATATTGTTGAGAAAAAATTAGATACAGTAAGAGAATTGTATACGATGATCTCTCAGCGAACAACAGAATTTTATAATATTTTACTTGAATTTACGATTGTACTGCTTATTGTGTTTGAAATTGTACTTGCTGTAATTAAGATTTAAATCGAATTCAGCGTATAGTAAGACTTCTCCATTTCCATCACTTGTAGGCTTCATATCCTCTGTAGAAAAATATAAATATAAGTTTAAACATAAACAGTATTATGGCAGTTAAAACAATAACGATTACAGAGAAAGCATATAATAAATTATTAAACTTAAAAAAAGAAAGAGAAAGTTTTAGTGATTTATTCAACCGTATTTCTGATGAGAAAAAAGGTAAATTATGGAGAGATCATATTGGAATTTTAAAGAATAATACTGAAACTATTTTTAAAACAAGAGAACGATATAAAAAGATAAGAAAAGATTTATCAGAATCTTTCGAAATAAGAAAAAATAAAATTAATAGACAATTAAAAGAGTTGAATTAATTATGTTTGTATTAGATACTTCTGCAGTAATTGAAATACTCAAAAATACAGAGAATGTTAAAAAAATAAGCTCTCTTGTAAAAAATGAAAAGATTGCAATTACTTCAATCAGTTATTATGAACTACTTATTGGAGAAGATGGAGATAGATTACAAAAAGTGATTCAATTTTTAGACTCATTAGAAATATTAAATTTTGATAAAGAAAGTGCGATAAAAAGCAATTTTATTTATAAAGAAATGAAAGTAAAAGGAAAATTTATTGGAAAAGCAGACACGCTTATTGCTGGAATTTGTGAATACCACCATTTACCGTTGATTACATTAGACAAAGACTTTAAAAATATTAAATCAATTGAAGTAATTATGATTTAATAGTATATCATATAATAATTCCTATTCATGACAAAACTTATTGGTCCTCGAGAAACTGTACTTGTAACAGCAAAAGCAGAACTTAATCATTTTGGAAAAAAAATTGAGAAAGAAGATGTTCTTGCAATTGACTGGCATATGCCTTGCTCAATTGAGCCATTCAGCTATGCAATTAGCGTGCAGAAGAAACATTTTTCACATCAATTGATTCAATTGAGTAAAGTTTTTATTGTAAATATTATTTCAAAAGAATTAGAGCAGAAAGCATTATTTTGCGGAACGCAATCGGGCGAACATGTTGATAAATTTAAAGAAGCAAAATTAACAAAGATTGATTCTGTGCATTTAGATTGTGTTAAGATTGCAGAAGCTCTTGGCTGGATTGAATGCGAAGTTGTGCACGAAATAGATATGCATGATCATACAGTGTTTATTGCAAAAGTGCGGTATTATGAAATGCTAAAAGAAGGCAAACGATTGTATCATGTTAAAGATAATGAGTTTACGACGACATAATTAATTAACAAATGAAGATTATCTCTCATAAATAATAGGTTTAACAAATTGAGTAACTTCTGGTGCAGTTTTCTCTGGAAATACTTCTGCTTTTAATGATCTTTTGTCAATTAACTGCACCAGCAATACTCCTTCGACAGTATCATAGTTTTTTGCTGTAAGCCCTTGTGTAAAATGAGCGTCTTGAATATATTTACCGCTGCTGTCAACATAATTATACTGTTGCAATTCATATTTAATTAATCCTGATTTTCCATCAATAACTGCAGGATCAGGTGCATTTCCTTTAATCCCAAATTGTTTTGCATCTCCTTTAAAATTTCCTAATGAGACAATTATATGTGAAGGATCTAAAGCATCGGGTGCAAAAGCAAGATGAGTTTTCCAATAGTTATATTCACCATGATTTTTCCCGGAATAGCCTCCCGTATCTTTGATAAACCAATTACCAATCAATTTACCATCAATGTCATAATCTATTTTTCCACCACGAGGAATTGCTGTACGAATATCTTTCTTCAGCAATTCAGTACGCAATGGTTCAGTAAAATAATCAAATGGATCAACTGTATGAATTTTCCATGATTCGCCGTCATAATGTTCTGGCACTACAAAACCTTGCAAAGAAACAGCTTCATTATGGGTGCTAAAATCAAAAGATCGTGCTTTACCAATCACTTCACCTGCAGTTAAAACTGCAGAATTTCGATTATCTTTGCCAACTAATTCCTGTAATTTTGGCGATAATTGATTTAAATGGATATATATCGTATAAAAAGTGCAGCTATGATCAATAATTATTCTATAATCACCAAGGTTGCTTGTCGTGTATTCAGCAGGCATGCGCTGAACTTCTCGCACAATACCTGCAGCTGGAACGTGAACATCTCTTAATTCATCCACTGTTGTTGGATGCTGTGCCCAACTTTTTGCATAATAATACTGATGATCAATTGGCGTGACATGACCCCCAATCATTAATCCCATTGGGTCGATATAATCTAAATCTGCTAAATCCATTGGAGAAACAGTAAAATTAACTGGACCCGTACCTTCGCAATTTGGTTTGTCATATCGTTGTGCCATATTTTTTTGAGAGAGAGGATTCTGAATTGAAGGATTCTGAATTGAAGGGTTTTGTGTTGGAGGTTTCTGGGGTGAATGAGGAGGATTATCTGAATTAACTGGAACTTCTGATTTAACTAAAACTGAATTTGAATTATTAGCAGGAGAATTTTCTACACTATTTGAATTAATTACAGCAGAATCTCCAGTAGCATGTCCTTTAAGAGAGGGACTCGATTGCGTTGAACAGCCGACTAGCAATAAAAAGAAAAGTGATAATCCAATTATTTTTTTTAACATTCTCTGTTTATTTAAACCCAAATATAAAAAGATATTGTTTTAATGGCGCTGTAGAAATAAAACAAACTTTTTAAAATAGAGAATCAATCTTTCAGTTAAATGGCTGCATTGAACTTAAAATTCAAATATCTTGATCATACTTCTGAAGCAAAGTTTCAAGCATACGGCAAAACGATGGAAGAAGCATTTGGGAATGCAGTACTTGCAATGTTTGCAATGCTTACTGATATTAGCAAAGTGAATCAAAAAATAACAACAAAAATCGAGAAAAAATCTACAAAGCTTGACACACTTTTATTTGATTTTTTAGATGAGTTTATTATTTTACTTGATGTTGAAGGATTAATCGTCTCAAAAATTGAAAAGATAACTATTGTTCAAAAAATGATTCAAGAAAAAGAAGTTTATACGCTGACTGCAATCGTCAAAGGAGATTCATACAAAAAATATGAAGTTCATGGTGATATAAAAGCAGTTACGTATAATGATATGATGATTCAAGAAGAGAATGGCAATTGGACTGTCCAAGTTGTCGTTGATATTTGAATAATGAGGGATTTTTATGACACAGAAATTTGAAGTATCAGGAATGAAGATTAAAAAAGTTAGCGATTATCTTTATGAATTAGAGCCTCGCAGTAAAATGCAGGTTCCTGTAAGAATATTTTCTTCAGAACCCTTAATGGAAAATCTTGTGAAGGACAATGCAATTATGCAAGGCAAAAATGTTGCAGAAATGCCTTTCGTACAAAAACATGTATTGATTATGCCAGATGCACATCAAGGCTATGGATTTCCCGTCGGAGGAGTTGCTGCTTTTCCGATTGATGAAGGTTGTATTTCCCCAGGCGGTATTGGCTTTGACATAAATTGCGGGGTACGTTTGCTTGCAACACCCTTTACAAAAGAAGATGTTGAACCAAAAATAAAAGAATTGCTTGATGTTTTATTTGAAAATGTGCACTGTGGTGTTGGCAGTGAGTCAAATGTTCGACTGACGCATACTGAATTAGATGTTGTCTTAAATAAAGGATTGCAATGGGCGCTAGAAAATGGTTATGCAACACAAGATGATATTGATCACTGCGAAGAATCTGGGCAGATGAAGCAAGCAAATGCTGCGAAAGTTTCTCCGACGGCAAAAAAAAGAGGAAAGAATCAACTTGGTACTTTAGGAGCAGGAAATCATTTTCTTGAAATTCAAATTGTTGAGGAGATATTTGACAAAAAAATAGCTGAAGCTTTTCGTATTACAAAAAAAGGACAGATTGTTGTCATGATTCATTCGGGAAGCCGTGGACTTGGACATCAAGTTTGCTCTGATTATTTGCGAAGAATTGAAGATGAGCTTCCAGAACTTGTTGCGCAATTGCCGGAGAAAGATTTAGCGTATGCACCGACGAGTTCACCGATTGCGCAGGATTATTTGCAGGCAATGGCTGCTGCTGCGAACTTTGGCTGGTGCAATCGACAATTGATGGTGCATAATATTCGAAAATCATTCAAGCAAGTGTTTGGTGAAAAATATCATGGAAAAGAAATTGAATTAAAAACAGTGTATGATGTTGCGCACAATATTGCAAAGATTGAAGAGTATATTATCGAGGGTGTTTCAAAAAAGATGTATGTCCATAGAAAGGGAGCAACGCGAGCATTTGGGCCAGGTCATAAAGAACTACCAAAAGATTATCAAGTTACTGGTCAACCTATCTTATTACCTGGGAGCATGGGCACTGGATCTTATGTTCTTGTTGGGACTGATAAAGCAATGCAAGAAACATTTGCTTCGACTCCCCATGGCGCTGGACGAGTAATGAGCAGGAATGCAGCAAATAAATTATTTAAGGGAGAAGATATCAAAAATGAATTACTGAGAAAAAATATCCACATTAAAGCAGCATCATGGAGAGGATTATCCGAAGAAGCGCCTGCTGTCTATAAAGATGTTGATGAAGTTGTGCGAGTATCACATGAAGCTGGTATTGGAAAATTGGTTGCAAAATTAATTCCACTTGGCGTATTGAAGGGGTGATTGTATGGGAAAATTAAAAACTATAGATGATTATGGATTTTCTCTCAGTAGAGCTCCAAATAGTAATACTTATTGGGGACGTGTAAGAGCTTATCCAGCAAATGGAGAAGTACCAACAAAAGAGAGCAAACGTTTTGTTCATAATCCTGAAACTGTTCTTGCAAGTTGTAGTTTTGAACCAACTGCTGACGGGCTAAATACAGAAAGATGTTATGCAAAAAATTATAATACAAAGGTAATTCTTGTTTATACTGAGGTTGATTATATAAAATCGAGCAATCAACATGACAGAAATGTTTCTCTTTCAGGCTTAGAAAAAGATGTTCTTTTAGCACTTCAAGAATTAAAATTGAAAGCGTATTAAAGAAGGTGTCAAGAGATGTGAGATTAATTAATAGTGGAATATTATGTTGAATGATTATATTCCTTTTTTCTTTTTCATAAACTGCATTAATTCTTCTGAGAAAATTATCTTTCCATTTTCAATAACATAGCGATAAGGAAGTTCAATTGTGAGGTTTTTTCCTGCTGGAACTTCGATCTCATCTTGAAATATAAATTCATTGAATTTTTTCCCATCGAAGATTTTCTTTGTTACATAAACTGCAGTATCAGTTGACATTTGTTTGTTCCCAAGAGAACGTTTTTCACATTTTATTTTGTCGCTGAGTTTTGCTTTTGTTCTTTTTTCAGGAGGATAATTACCAAGAATGCCACCAAAAATAACATAATCAAATAACATTTTGTCGTTTTGAGACAAAATGTTATCAGCTAAAGGATCAAGAATACAAACACGTTTTGGCTGTAATTCTGTAACTGATTTTGATTCTACTGTACCAAATGGCTCAAGTTGAAGTTTTGCTTTTTCACTTTTAATATTGGTAAATAAAAGATTCTCTTTGCCAACTATTTCTGAAATGTGCTTGTATTCTAAAAAGCACCATTTGTATAATCGTTTACCATCTAAATGTTCAATGATGTAGCGCATAAGTTTGTTAATTGTACAGAGTATTTATGTTTTATGTTATTCTTATTAAAGAGTTTGTGTATCTCTTGAATTGGTCACATATTTAACAAATTCTAATGCTCTTTTTAACATATGTAAGTTATCATCAGTTATTGTAACAAATCTTCCATAACTTGGATCAGATTCAATTAATCGAGCATTATCTAAGGGCATACGAGCAAATTTAGAAAAGTCCATCTCAACTGCCGTTCTATCTAATTCTCTATATGTCCTTTGGAGTTCTTCTCTTCTCGATTCAGAAATTGTATCATAAACTCGCAAAGCTTCATTAAGAAGCCAATTATTTACCTGAAAATATTGAACTATCTCCCCTTGAACTTTATCAACTCCTTCTTGACGTATTCTCTCTTGAAGTGCTGATAAACCATCAATTATTTCTACGATATTTTGATCCATATGCCCACCCATGCCATATTAATTAGAACTTGTATTTAAACATTTCTAGTTTTAACTACTACTAAGTGGACCTCTCCTAGTTATTCATTCCATTTTTTCCAGAAATGTTCTGCTGTGATTTTATTTTTCCATTGCATAACTGCAGGATAGTTTGATAAATCAATTTCTGCCATTACTGCATAATCGATTGATGCTAATAATGTAAGGTCAGCTACTGTAAGATGATCGCCTGCGATAAATGAATGCTTTTGTAATTGCGCGTCAATTATTGGCATGAATCGTGCGATTTCATCAAAGCCTTGCTGGAGAGCATTCTCGTCGGGAGCTCTTTCCATTCGTTTTGCAAATACTGTATTGTAAACTACTTTGCTAATTCCAACAGCGATGTGAAATGAGCAGAAATCAATCCATTGATCAACAATTGCACGCTGTTTTAAATCTTGCGGATAAACTGAAGAATTGTTTTGATTACTCTGATTATTATTTTTATTGCATAAGTATTTACAAATTGCACCGCTTTCAAATAAAATGAAGCCATTGTCGTCTATTGCAGGCACTTTTCCTGCAGGATGAATTTTTAAGAATTCAGGCGTTTTTAATTCTGTTTTAAAATCTAATTCCTTGAATTCGTATTGCAATTGTAATAATTCTGCTGTGTATAATACTTTCTTTGTTGCGCCTGACATTTTATTTCCGTAGATTTTTAACATTTTAAGATCACCTTTGTAGATGAAAACTGGTAGAGTTTTTAAAATTATTTAAAACGTTATATTCTTGTTATTTTTAGTTCTCCCTAGTAGTAAAATAAGTAAAATTTATATACGCCATCATTTTTCGGGAATAAATGAGTAATGACGATCGATTTATTTATGATATAATTTCATCTGCAAATAAGGAAGAAGGTTGGAAAAGATATTTAGCTGAATTAGATACTCTTAAATCTTTGAAAATGCCTACAACTGATGAATTACGTTTTTTACATAAAACAATTATAAGTCAATCAGATCTTCTTGAAATTGAAGGAGCTATAAAAGATGAATTAATTAATGCATTATATATTCTTGATAGAAAAGATGCATATGAAAAACAAAAAGAAATGGAATTGAAAATGCCATATTCAATGAGATTAAGAAGAAGACTCAACTATTATGAAGATCCACAAGCAGCATTTCAAATATTACAATCTCTTTGTGAAAATGATACTATAATCTGTTTGGATCCAAAATTACGAGGAGAAATACGATCGTATGGGACACGAAGAATTAATGATGCAGAAATTGAAACAGTTTTTGCTTCCCATCAGACAATCTATGCTGAAAATGATGAAAGAGAAAATATGATGAGAACCGGTATTGTACAATCTCCGCAAGCGTATTATGGATTATCTATTGGACTTGATCAAGTTTATCAAGCATTATGTAACAAATATGATACTATAATCTCAGAACAGCAAAATCTTGATGGAATTTTGTTTGCAGAAGCATTTCTCCAAGTTGCTGGTACAAGAATTGTTCATCCATTTTGGGACGGTAATGGAAGAACATTTGGAGTGCACTTAGCAAAAACACTTGATACAAATGGAATAAAAATGAGAGAATATGATTTACAACTGCAATTTTTTCCAGCAATGACTACAATTGTTGACATGTTTTTGAGAGACCATTTTCTCCCAAGTGCAGGCCTTGGTTTAATAGAGGGAGAATATCATACTGCAATTAGTATTGATTTTAGTTTTAGAAACAGATATATGACTCAATTGAGGACAGCTATTGATTCTTTAATCTCAGATGGTATTAATTTAGAAGGGAAATTTTTTGATGTAATTTCAAATCAAGCATGGCAAATAAAACGAGTATTAATAGAACAAGGACTTCTTAAAGCAGGATTACAAGAAGAAAAAAGACTTCGATTTGAAAACGAAAAATTGAGTGAATTACCTGAAGAAGAGAGAGTAGGAAAAGTTATTTTTATACCGCATCGATACCTTGGTGAACTTTAGTTAAAGAGAATTTTGAATAATTACAAAATTGTCAAAATTCTCTAAGATAACTTTGCAATTGTTTATATTTTCAGATGATTTCGAAAAATAAATTTTCGAAATCAATGATAATCTCGACTTCATCGAGATTATCAAGCATACAAAACATAGTTTTGTATATTCTGATGAAAATGTAATTATGCAAAGTTATCTAAAGATTAATTCCTCAGAAAAACACAAACTTCTTAAATAAGAGCTTACTTTTTACCGTAATTGTACACAGGTGATAATTATGAGCAGACAAAAACGATTAAAAGAAAAAGCAAGCAAAAAAGTTAGTCCAAAGAAAGAGAAATATCTTAAATTTCATCGAGAAAAGTCAGCAACATTAGACTTAACATTTCCTGATCTCAGCGATGATGCACGAAAAGAAATTCGTCAAGATGAACCTCGAGTAAGTTCTGCTTTACGACAAGCATTTTCTTATTTACGTCAAGAAGAAAAAAGACGTGAAGAACGAAAACCGAGATAAAAATTGTGAATTGGCTCAATTTACAATTTTTAAATTTTTTTTAATTAGAATTTGATAATATATTTAATTTTTGTTTGTTTCAACAAACAAAAATTATTCCATCATGAATTGTTCTAATTCAAACTTGTTTAATTTGGATTTGTTTAAGATTTCACGGAGATCTTTGTCTCTCGCTTGCTGTTTCTTCGTCTTAATCTCATCCAAGATTTCGGCTTCTTGATTGCCTTCCCGCATTAGTTCTTCAAAGTAATCTACCATAATATCACTATACTTAAGTAGTTAAGAACTCATTTATATACTTTTCGATTACAAAACTACTTAATAGTAACTACAGCATAGAAAAGTTTATATAGTAGTTATACCTACTGCAGAGTAAGGAAGTGAGTCTTTAGTGGGGGTTATTGGGTATTAATTTACTCGAATAAAACACAAACAATCATAATCACCTCTTTTTCCCGCGTAGGCACGAGCAATCGTGCCTGCAAGGGTTTTATAATTACTATTTACAGAAAAGGAGTATAAATAAGCTTTCTTTTGGTAAATGATCATAATCACCTCTTTTTCCCGCGTAGGCACGAGCAATCGTGCCTGCAAGGGTTTTAATTCTTGAAATTTTTTACTTTCGTAAAAAATTTCTGATTATTGCAATTGAATAGAATATTTTGAATTTTGAAAAAAGTAAAGAGAATTGTGAACAAAATTTAAATTACAATAATAAATAGACTTACTGCAGAATAGAACTTGCATAAAGAAGCTGAGCAATCTGTTTTAATTCTGTATTTCGTTCTGCTGATGCAGAGGTAAATGGATAAGCAGTATTGAGAATATTAAAAACCATTGATAGAGGATGCTCATTAGGGACTGAAGCAAATGCATTTTCATAAATTCTTTTATTCTCGTTTATTCTTCCACCAAAAACTCTGCCATTCCTGTTGATAAAATAACCACCATATGATTTTATTAAATCACATTTTGATTCAATACAATTGTTACATCCTGTATCAGCATTTGTTGAAACAATTGTTCCTAAAAAACCTTTCAAATTCTGAGAACTTGTAATATAAACTAATGATAACTGATACGTTTTACTTTGATATTCGCCTTCAACTCGACCAATGAGCGTTAGTCTAAATTGGTTAGGATCGAATTGCAATGCAGGTTTACTATTTGCCATCATTGTTGCATTATATTGCCTTAATGATTGTTCCATCATATATTCGAATGTCTTAACAATAGCACCTGAAATAATTGTCTTATTTTCTTTTTCTCGGACATTTGTCAAATAAGATTTTAGTTTTTGATATTGATTAAAGAAAAAATAAGAATAATCGAATAAGCCAATCTGACCATCCGTTGAACTTACAAGTGAAGGATTATTTTTAACTCTTTGTTCAAGATCGATTGAATCAGGGAATGCAGCAATTATTGAATCGAGTGTAGCATTAAGAAAAGGAGCATTTTTACTGATTCCGCCAATGCTCATTGTTGTTTTGTTTTCAAGTCTTGCTTTATCTGGAAGAATAAAGTAATTTGGACTGAAGAATGGCTTTGTTGAAAAACTGAGATTAATCTCAACACAGTCATCAGATTGCATTACAAGTGCATACCTATCATGATAATCAGGTTGAATAACAAATGGCTGAAAAAAAGAGTTTCCAAATCCTTTTACTGTTGAAAGAACTTTATCCAAGTCAATTCCTACAGGAACAGCAAGCTCCCGAAGCTTTGCATGAATACCATTCTTTGAATAATTAAATACCATATTCATTAGAAACGATAAATCATATATAAAATTTGTTTAAATTTGTAAAAGCTTCTTAACTTTAGGATAGTAACCCACCTTCAAGTTAATATACTAAACCGAAACATTTAAATACCAGTATACATATTAGTATATTAATATAGGTTACCAACAAAGGAGGTACAAAAAATATAATTTGTTGTTATAACCCAAGACAAACAAAAAGAAAAAATTGAACATAAAAACTGTAAAAAATAAGAAATAAAGAGTAAGAAAGAAAATTAAAAAATAAGAAAATTAGGATGAGGCAAGAAACTCAGAAGTGAAACAGTTAGTTGTCTGTAATTTGTTTGCAGCCGAAAGGCTCTACCACAAACGAAAAATGAACAATTGATTGCTAAAAATAGAAGAAGTGTTGGTGAGGTGATTACAATGGCTATTCGGAGGATGGCAAAGAAAGGGCAGGATACTCCACAGTATCTCGTTGCCCTGACATTAATAACATTGATTGCATTGATTGTCATTGGCTTAATCGGCAAGGTAAGCACAATGGGGACGACAGCAACGGAAAGCAGCGACAGTGGAACCACAAAAGCAGTTCAGCAAACTGTGAAAGGTTCAAGCGAAAGAACAAATTTAATTGATGGAGGAAAGGTAACAGAACTTGCATATGAATAAAAACCAAAATTTTGGAAACAAAATTTTGAGCAAACAAAAAAATTTGGAGTGAAAAAATAAAGATTGGGTACAAACCTTAGAAATATACCAAATATAAAAAATATAAAATAGAATCCCTTATATAAAATTAAAGAAAGATGATAGAAATTTTAATTTGCAAAAATAAAAGTTTTTATCCTCTCTTTTTTTTCTTTTTTTAAAAAAAAATTATTAATTTTAGATAAATTCTCAGTTTTTACGAGATTATAATTATTCCCTTAACTTTTAAAAATTCTTTATCGAATGTAGCTATGTATTTTGTATTTGCTAATTTTAAAGCAACAAGATTAGTACAATCAACAAGACTTAATCGAAGAGTTGTAGTTGAGAAAACTTTCCAAGCTTCTTCAAGCAAATGTTCATCAATTATATGAATGTAAACTGTTTCTAAAATATGGCTGCCAAATAACACTGCTCTTTCTTTTCCATATTTTCGATTAATTACACCAATTACCTCATTAAAGATATAATCAGTAGTAAAATATTTCCCAAATTCTTCTGTTTCAATTGTTTGAAAAAGAGTTATTGCATTTTTATGAAAAATATCATCTTTATTCTCAAATGCTAGAAAAATATTTGCATCAATTAAAATCAAAATTATTCACCATAAAGTATTTTATCAACATCTTGACTTATATTTTCTGTTCCTTTACCCCAAGAAATTGATTCCCATTCGGTAAACTTTTTATTTTTAATTTGTAATTCTGCTTTAAATTTTCCCATTGCTAAATTTAAAGCTGCACCTAATGTTAAACCCGACTTTACAACATCTGCTTTAAAGTTCCGAAAAACTTCAGGATCTACATCCCTTACTGTTATTTGTATACCCATGTTAAACATGTTAAACATGTATGTATATAAATATTTCTATTTTTTCGCAATACCCCACAATAACTGTGCATAAATTTTAAATGAATTTGCAACTTCTTGATTTTGGACGATAATAGAAAATGATTTATTTTTATTCATGCCAATCGTAACAGTGTCTGCATAAATTTCTATCCATGCATGCGTAATTAATCCATCTCCCATGTAGCGAACTTCACTTAATGGGTAGAGGGCAGAATTTTCTCCAAATGGAACTCGTGCAGATTCATTATATAAGTAATAGCATTTTATACCTTTCTTGCATCTTCTCTCGTGATATTCCATAAAGTAAGGAGTTAATTTATCGTATGCTGTTTCAGCAATACCAATAATCCAAATTTCATCTCCTTTTTTCATGATGTTTAATGTTCTTTCTCGTGCAGTTTGAATTCCTTTTAAACCATCATAAATTTGTGCTGTTTCTGCTGTAACTGCTGAGTTTTTTTGAAGATGTAGTTCTGCAATTGTTTGCCGTAATGTTTCTTCTTGCTTTTTCATCTTCTCTTGTTTTTCTTGTAAATAAATCAACAATCGCTGTGGATCTGCTGCCTTAAAATGTTTTACATTATTTTTCACAATAGAACTCACCAGTCCTTTTTTTGCAAGCCGCTCGAGAATTGTGTAGACTTTTGAGACGGAAACTTTTGATTCACTCACGAGCGGACCAGTTGTTGTTTCGCCTAAAGACATTAATGCAGAATAGACTTTTATTTCTCCTTCGCTTAATCCCAACTCGCGTAATGGTTCAAAGTTCATTTTGAATTGTTATTTCTGCTCTTACTTATAAATTTTCTTATTTTACCCCCTTTAAGGGAAAGTAATATTTATATATCAAATATCAACTTATTAGTAGTAACCAAAGGTGAGAAAATGAAACAAAAACAAATACAGCAACCAAAACAAGTAAAGCAGTTCAATATATTTAATCAAGAGATACCTGAGTTTAGAGAATTATTATCAAATAACAATGTCCGAGATTATGTTTGCAATACTTTAGAACAGGTGTTAAGACAATTGAAGATCAAAGATTCTTCAACAGCAGTGCCTGAAATTCTTTCTCTTGCTCAAATGGAAGCAAGTTGCTATGAAAGGAATGGAAGACAGTTACTTGAGGGAATTGGAGTTATTGATAGGATTCCTCCAGTTTTATCAGAAAGGGCAATACTTGTCTATCAACAGATCAAATCATTTATTTATGGAAAGAGTGTGCTTGATTTAGGCTGCGGTGATGGGAATGTTGGAAAGATTTTTGCAACAAAAAAAAATTTAGAAGTAGCTTTAGCAGATGTGTATGAGCACACTAATGTAATACAAACAGGTTTGCCATTCTACAGAATTGCTGTTGATGGAACTATCCCCACAGGTAAACAATATGACAATACTCTTGTTTTGACAGTCCTCCATCACGCAGATGACCCGATTAAAACATTGCAAGAAGCAAAAAGAGTAACAAAAGAAGATGGAAGAATTATTGTTATAGAATCTGTTTATGGTATAGCAGATAATTCTTCTTTTGGAAAACTCTCTGAAGAAGAACAAAGACTTGCAAATATTTTTTTTGATCATTTTTACAATCGAGTTGTGCATTATAATGATGATCCTCCAAAAAAAGTAAATGTACCTTACAATTTTAACACGCCAAAAGACTGGAAACAAATTTTTGAAGCTCAAGGATTAGAACAAATTGCATATCAAGCACTTGGCATTGACCAACCAATTGTTCCTGAATATCATACTCTGCATGTATTGCAAAAGAAAAAAAAGGTAGGTGTTTTCAGTGATTAGTCGTGAAACAATAACGTTGCAGACAAATGAAGGCATTAGCATTTGCGATATTACTTTGAGAGTTAAAGAAATATGCAAAAATAGTAACATTAAAAATGGGATTGTAACTATTTTTACAACCCATACAACAACTGCAATTAAAATCAATGAGAATGAAACTCGATTTTTAGAGGATCTTAAAATACAGCTTGAAAAAATGGTTCCAAAAAATGCACAGTATATGCATGATGACATCCATCTTCGAGATTGCCCAAAAGATGAAAGGATCAATGGCCATGCACATCTGAAAGCAATGCTTTTGAACACAGTAGAAACTATTCCTCTTATTAATCAAAATCTTTTGCTTGGAAAATGGCAATCAATCTTTTTTTTAGAATTTGACGGCAGTAGAAAAAGAGAAATAATTGTGCAAATAATGGGTGAGTAATTTGAAATCAGGGAAATTGAAAAATTTAAAATGGACAGATCGTTATACGTATGTTAAAAATATAGTATTTACTGAGAAAGATTTACTGTCCAAAGGCGCTAAATTTCAAATTGTAAAGTTTAAGCCAAAGACTTCCATTAAACCACATTATCATAAATTAACTTCTGAAATATTTTATATTCAATCAGGCACAGGAGTAATTAAATTAAATAGTCAAGAATTCAACTGTTCACCAAATGATTTCTTTCTTTGCGAACAGAGAGATATCCATGAGTTTATTAATAATACCGATGAAGATTTGATTATTTTAATATTTAAAACCAATGAAGTTGAAGATACTGATATTTATTGGGTTTGAAAATTGAGATTATACTTATTTTATTGATATTATTATTGTTCAGCACAGATCATGATCTTCTGTAATAACTCCACCGCTATGCTTATATATCACTTCTTATTTTTTACCCTTAATGGCGACCTAACTCAGCCTGGTTAGAGTGCGAGTCTCATAAGCTCGAAGTCCCGAGTTCAAATCTCGGGGTCGCCAGTTTTTTGTTTTAATAGATTTATTTTTGGTCAAGCTTTTTAGAAAAAAGGTTGATGTTTACGTTCAAATCTCGGGGTCGCCACTCCTTATTTTTAGTTTTATTTTGCACAAGTATTGCGAAAACAGAACACAGTCTACGGGTCTTGTGATACTTCGTATTAATGTTTTATTATTTTATTAACTTAATTCAAAAATCAAACCAATTTATTTTTTTAGGTATATAAATAAAAATACAATAAATAAAAGCAAATCCGATGAAAAATAATGTTGTATCATAGGGTTTTAGAAAATAAAAAGTCATATGCAAAAGAGTGATGATTATTCCAATGATTGCAAATACTTTTTTTGCAATTGATTTATTAATTAATTTTGTTACAGGAGATTTATTCATAAAGATGTAACCATTAATCCTATTATTAGAGTTTAACTGTTTTTATTTGATGTTTGTAATTAGTCATTTGTTTCATTGCTTCTTTCCAGCTGAGCAAAATGTTTTTTGCACCAAATGCTTGAATTACACTTTCTGCATTAATTTGGGCAAGACGGAGTGAAGATTTGATATTTTTCGTTTTGATGTAAGCTGCTAAAAAAGTTGAGGTAAATGCATCGCCAGCGCCTGTTGTTTCAATAACTTGAATCTGTCGTGGCTGGATAAAATATTGCATTTTCCCATCATAACAATATGCACCATTTTTACCGTCGGTGATTACTACCATGCCATCTGCATGGATTATTCTTCTGCATTCTTTTAATAAATTTTTTATTTCATTTTTTGGCTCATCGATTGGCATATGCACTAATGCTTGCGCTTCTTCTTTATTTAATAATAGTACATTTGTTCGAGATAATAGAACATGGAGCGCTGCTTTCCCTTTTTCTGCAAGATAATTGCTGGGGTTGAATGCGATTTGAATATTATTTTTTTCTGCAAATAGCGCTAATTCTTCACAGGTTTTGTAAGAATCACCCAATAATGCAGAAACATAAAACCATTTTGTAGCTAATTTATTTTTTTTAATTTCTTTCATCTGCAAATGATTATTTACACCCTTGCAGACGAGAATAGTTCTATCGTGTTTAACACTATCAAGAACAACTGAGCAACCTGTTTCTTCTTTTGCCTGCACACCAAGAAAAGCAATCTTTTCTGTTTTTAATTCTTGAATAATTTGATCGCCATAGCCATCAGTTCCCACTTTACAAATACAGCCTGTTTTTAATCCAAGACGTGCAAAAGCAACTGCAGTGTTTGTTGCTCCGCCGCCAGTCATGTGACTGATGTGTTCAACAAGAATTTTTTTTCCTGCAGGATATGCAATCATTTCTTGCTCGTGAAAATGAGTTTTTACTGTAATTACTTCTGCTTCTGAACTTAAAAATAAATCAATTGTTGCACTACCGATAGTTATTACATCGAACATAGTTTATTTTGGGATTATTAGGTTTATAAATTTTAGTATTTTCGAGTTCACTTCGTTCACACAGAAAATACTAAGAGCTAAAATGGAGTTAATTTTTCGAAAGTTATTTATAGAAGTTTATTAAACTATATTCATTATGAAACAAATACGAGTTGATTGTCGGTGGCATTTTTAAAAGAATTTTTTTAATTGTAATAATATTTATTCTCTATCATTTTTATTTTACTTCTTGGCACTCGGCTCTTTAATTCTTTTGAATTCAATTTTTAATTTATTTTTTCTTTTTTTGAATAATTTCATGGAGGTTAAACAAATGGTAGAAGAACAAAAAATAATAACAAACAATGGTGATTATCGGTGGCATCATACAAGAGAAAACTAAAATGTATGGTGGGAAGGGATTTCATTTACAGCAACTCAAGGCAGGAGGATTTTTAATTCCTGAGACTATTTATTGTGATAATCTTAACCCAAATGTTGATCTACAAAGAAAATATATTGTACGAAGCAGTGCTGCTGCAGAAGATAGCATTGAAACAACTGCTGCAGGAAAATATACTTCTTTGTTAAATATAAGTGGAAAAAATATTGCAAAAGCAATTGCAGAAGTAAGAGCAATGTATTCTACAGGAGGTATTGTCATACAACCTGATCTCACTGAAACAATGAAATATTCAGGTGTACTTTATACCAACCTTAATGGTTCACTTCTTATTTCAATTGGAAAGAAAAATGCAGTGCAAGAAATAGTGCAAGGAAATCCTGCAGCAACTGAAATTTATTTTACTCAAGGAAAATATGCATTTAAAGGAGAAATTCCTGATATAAACATTATTGATGCAATAACGAAAACAGGATATACAGTAGAACAATATTTTGGAAGACCAATGGATATTGAATTTGCAGTTCTTGAAAATAATCTGATTATTTTGCTCCAAGCAAGACCATTACCTAATCCAACTGAAATTTCTTTAAAAGAACATGAAAAGAGAAAAATAAAATCAATAATGCAACATATCAAGAAACAAGGTATTGATGAAGTTATTTTTGGTGTCGGAAATTATCGAGAAATTCTTGGTGATAGTAAAGCAACCCCTTTAAGTGTAACAACCTTTAATTATATCTTTTCAGGAGATGGTGAAACAAAATTAGGTGCTGTACAATTAGGAAGAAATGAATTAGGATATGAATTAAGTCATGAGATTTATCCATGGGTTGTTCAATTAGGAGGAAAAGTATATTATAATTTCACAGGAGATTTATTACAATTTAGGCCTCAAGGAATTACTTTGCAGCAAATGATTGCTCTTGCAAATAATCTGTATCTTCCTCTTATTCGTGGAAATCCAGATCAGTTAAATTACCCCGAATTACAATTATATGTACAATTTCCTGAACAAGCAAAAATAGCAGGCATAGAAGAAGAACCATTTAACGAACTTGTTAAAAAAAATATGTTAGCAATAGATGAATTAGTTATTCCAAAATTAGCTCCAAAAAAAAGAATAATAAAACAAGATCAAACACTTGATGATTTACTAAGTGAAGTTACAACAACCATTGAATCAATAAGAATAGAAAGTGCAAAAGATTATGTTAAAGCAGCTCGACTTGCATTTTTTGCTTTGGAAAAATTACGTATGGATTTATTAGAACTATCCTTAACAGATAAATGTTCATTTGAAAGTCTTACAACACTTTATGGAACTTCTGAAGCTGCAAAACTCCGTGATGCATTAGCATACGATGAAAGTATTGCTTCTTTTGAACTCCCTGAAACAAATGACTTTTTCTATTTAGGTAGTTTTGAACTTACGCTTGAGAGAGGGTTTCCACCAAAAAGGCATTTTAAAAGAGGAAGAGAAATTGCCAATACTGCAATTAAAAAAACAACAGAGATTGCCAGAACAGTTTTAGAATATAGAGAAAAAATGAAGTTTTTTTTATTGAGGGATTATGATTATTTACGACAACTCTATTTAGAAATTGCAAAATTATCGCAAATGGGTAATGATTTTTTTATGCTTAATCTTTGCGATCTTTCCAAAGCCCTTAAAGAACCAACATTGGCATTTTATAGAGTGGAAATACAACAGAAAATGTATGGGAGAAATCTATTTGAAGATCCTATTTTTGAGAATGATCTTGAACAAAAATCAACAGTTTTGTATAAGAAGAAAACACAATTAATTTTTGGAAATATTACTCAAATAATTGATGGAATTACTGGGAAAAATATATGCATAGTCAATGCCGTTGACCAAACTGTATTAATTTCTCCAGAAACTGAAGTTGTATTTGTACCAGATAATATACGTCCAGGATCCCATCTTTTTACAATTCTGTCTGATTATGGCATCCCAGTAATATCTATGCCAACTGAAGAATTGAAAAATATTGAGAATAAAAAGATTCAAATAATAAAGGAGGGAGATAATGTCAGAATCAATTATAATTAGACATTCAAAGCCAGAAAAATCTTGGGATTGCTTATCTTATGAAGAGCTATTGCAGTTATTACAACAAAAATATGAACCAGAGATTGATTGCTGCTTTTTCGATGAATACATTAATACTAGCAAAATTTCTCAAATGAAAATTTCTTTGATTATTTGTTCTCCATCATACCGTGCAATGCAGACAGCACAAAAAATTGCTAAAATTATGAAATTACCCATTATGACTTTTAATCAGTTTAATGAAATATCTTTCCAAGATCTTCCCTTTGAACAGTTTGTAAAAGGTAAAGATCAAATAAAAGATTACCTTATTAATCAAACAAAAATTACTGATATTATTCCAGTAATTAGTGCAATTAAACAAATTCCACCAAATACTCTTATTATAAGCCATGGTTTTCTTATGCGCAAAATGTATAGCCATTTATTTGGAATTGAACTTGCTCATCTTAAGAATGATAAAAGATTTACTCAATATCTGTCAGGATTTAATATCAATACAGGAGAATTTGTATCTCTCAAAAAATAGCTGACAATAGTTTATTTATTAAGAATATTTTTTGCAAATCTTTATAAACAAACCTTATTCCCCTAAAGTAGTAAGAATTTTACATAATGCTGGACATAAATAGTAATCTTAATTGTTATGTCCAGCAAACATAGTAGTGGTTTAATTTAAGAATAAAATTAATGTCCACTACTACAAAAGAGAATATAAAAGTTAATCGGAGCGTGAAATTATGGCACAACAACAAATTCAACCAATTTTTATTTTACCGGAAAGTACGCAACGTTCAACAGGAAAAAATGCACAACGAAATAATATTATGGCTGCACGATTAGTTGCAGAAACTGTACGAACGACACTTGGACCAAAAGGAATGGATAAAATGCTTGTTGATTCTTTAGGAGATGTAACAATCACTAATGATGGCGTTACTATTTTAAAAGAAATGAATATTGAACATCCTTCTGCAAAAATGCTTGTTGAAATTGCAAAGACACAAGAAAATGAAGTTGGTGATGGAACGACAACAGCAGTTGTTATCGCTGGAGAATTATTAAAAAAAGCAGAATTTTTGCTTGACCAAAATATTCATCCAACGATTATTGCAAAAGGTTATCGTCTTGCTGCTGAAAAAGCGCAATCTATTTTGCTGCAATTAGCTGAACCTATTTCTGAAAAAGATACGGTAATGTTAAAGAAGATATCAATGACTGCAATGACTGGAAAAGGTGCAGAATCATCTAAAGATCATCTTTCAGAAATGGCAGTAACTGCGATTATTGCAATTGTTGAAAAAGATAAAGATAGTGCAGCGACAATTATTGATTTACAGAATATTAAACTAGAAAAGAAAGTTGGAGCTTCTGTTGAAGACTCTGAATTGATTTTAGGTCTTGTTATTGATAAAGAAAAAGTACATTATGGGATGCCAAAACAAGTGCGAAATGCGAAAATTGCATTAGTTGATGTAGCTGTTGAAATTCGATCAACAGAGACAGATGCAAAAATTCAAATTAATGATCCAATGCAAATGCAGGCATTCCTCGATCAAGAAGAAAAAATGCTTCGAGATATGGTTGAAAAAATTGCAAAGACAGGAGCAAATGTTATTTTCTGCCAAAAAGGAATTGATGATTTAGCGCAGCATTTTTTATCAAAAAAAGGAATTTATGCTGTACGTCGAGTTAAAAAATCAGATATGGAAGCGTTAGCTCGAGCGACAAACGGAAGAATCGTCACTAATTTTGATGATCTTTCTGAATCAGATTTAGGTTCAGCAGGATTAATTGAAGAGAAAAAAGTTGGCGATGAAATGATGACATATGTTAAAGAATGCAAAAATCCAAAAGCAGTTACAATGCTCCTGCGAGGTTCAACTGAACATGTTGCAGCTGAAGTAAAGCGAGCAATGGAAGATGCTTTAGGCGGACTTGCAAGCGCTTTACGAAAAGGAAAGATTGTTGCAGGCGCTGGCTCAACAGAAACAGAATTAGCAAGACATATTCGAAAATATGCAGAAACCTTATCAGGACGAGAACAATTAGCAGTACAAGCATTTGCTGATGCTCTTGAAATTATTCCAAGAACACTTGCAGAAAATGCAGGAATTGATCCAATTGACATTTTAGCAGAATTAAAAGCAGCGCATGACAAAGGAATGAAATGGGCAGGCGTTGATGTTTTTAATGGCAAAGTAATGGATGCTTTTGCAAATGATGTCATTGAACCACTGAGCATTAAAACGCAAGCAGTAAGTTCAGCAGCTGAAGTTGCAGTTATGATCTTACGAATTGATGATGTAATTGCAGCTGCAAAATCATCAGGTATGCCGCAAGGTGGGATGCCTGGAATGGATATGTAAATAAATAATTTCTTCAAAATTATTTATATTTATTTTTTTATGGTGTATTTATCATCTGTTGTACTTATAATCATTTGTGGATTTTCATTAGAAATTATTTGCAGATCATCTTCTCCACCATTAATAATCCTTGATTGATTCGCCATAAGCCTAAAATTAAGGAACTTATATATAAAGATTATGCAAAATAACCACTAAAAAGTAACTAATCAAAGTTTAATTATTTCAAATCGAAAACTATATATACCTTGTTCTCCTTAATTTTCTAAAAGAGAGTTGGTGCTATGGTTGATATGCAAACGATTATGGATGAGATGCGAAAAACACAAGAACTTTTGAAACCAAAAGAGAATAATAAAGAACAAAAGAATAAAGAGCAATCGCAAAAACAACCAGAAAAACAAACTCAAGAAGAAACTCCAACTGTTTCTGATGATAATTCTAAAGATAGTGATTTAGAATTACCTGAATTAAATATTCCACCGCCTCTTGCTGATGAAAATGAATCAAGTGATGATGAGATAAGTGCTCAACCAATTGTAAAACAAAAATCAACTCCTCTTTCTAAAATAACTGCTGTTCTCAAAAATAATAAAAGTAAAAAAATTACTGAGAATAATTCAACGAATCAAAGTAATGATCCTCAACTTTTCAATGCAATCCAAGAGTTAAATGCAAATATTGCAGAACTATTGCAATTATTTAAATCAACTGCAGATGAAATGAAAAAAGAGGATCCATTAGCAGCAAAAATTGATCAAGTTGCCGATCAAAATGATAAGATTGCACAGGCATTATTGAGTGTTGCAGATATGATTAAAGATTTGCAGAGCCAGAATTCAGTTTCAAATTCTTCCCCAATGCTCGCACAAGAAGTACCTAATAATCCAAATATGCCTGTTTATAGAGAACCTAATTATTCTTTTTCACAAGATAAAATGCAAATGCCTTCATTTCGACCAAAGTTTGTAGCAACAGACACAGGAGTTGAAATGCCTTTACCAAAACCACCAACAGATGATTATGCATCTTATGATGGATTACAACCGTTGCCAGAAATGAGAAATTCAAAAATGCAATCACCACAATTAAATTCTCAACGTGAGGAATTAAAACCGCTTGAATTTAATAAACCTCCTTTATCTTTATCAGATATGAAAAAGAAAGGATTATTTAGTTAAAATAAATTATTTTCCTAATGATGCAAAGCAATTATCGATTTATAAGGACTGTAAGCCAAGTGATTAATGAACAAAATCACTTCATTGATTTTCGATATAGGAAACACCATACAATTATTGAACAAAAAAAATATCTACAATTACAGTTAATTGAAAAAGAAATTGGCTTACTACAAAATCAACTATTTTTATTACGAGAAGGCTTAGGAAGACAATTATTTAATAGAGTAAGAAGTCAATTGAATATGCTTAATATTAAAATATCAAGATTAAAGAAAAAATATCATTAAATATCTTTTGCCATAATTGTTTTTCTACCATTTGCTTCAGCACGTGCACAGCCTTCTTTTATTATTTGTTCTACTTTTTTATCTAATGCTTCAGCTAAATCACCAGAAACTTGCAATCCATTCACATATTCTTTAATTTTTGCTCTTACTATTAATGACATAGATGATCACCTTTTTTGTTTCAATTGTTTTTCATATATAAATCTTTTGTGAAATCTGCTGCGTAGAAATCACTTGCTAAATGATATCATTCTTACTAAATACCCATACATCATCTCGAAGCAGGCAAAATTCATAATTTCGAATGGATTCTGAAAACATTTCTTTTACCTCATTCATTATTGCAATAAATTCTTCATAACTTTTTGCCATTATCTCAATTTCATAGTCCCATGAAGAAAATTGTTTAATAAGATAAACAATATTAGGATGCTCCAGTGAATATTGCAGTAATTTTTTTTCTTCTTTTTCAGAAATTGTGTGAAAGTAAACAAAAGCTTTAAACATAATAAATCCAAGCTTTCTATGATCTACAGCAATCCTATACTTTAAAATAATTCCACTCTGTTCCATATTTTTCATTCTTCTTCTTATAATGTCAACTGTTGATTGCGTTTTTTGCGCAAGTTCTACTAAAGGAATGCGTGCATTGTTTAAAAGTAAAGTAAGCAATTTTTTATCTAAATCATCAAGAATAATATCCTCAATTTTGCCAGCAAATGAAAATGGTTCAAGTTTCTTTTTTCCCTGCATAAAATAAATTTTATTATATTGCCATGTTTGAATCAACACACCAATATCTCGTTTAAGAATTATATGTTTAAATTGCAAATAAAGATTATTTTTTATTTTACTAAATTCATCCACATCTTTTGCAAAAAAAGTACAATGTAAATCCCATACACCATCATTGCCTGAAAACCAATAGAGCTGAGGATGATTCATTAAATAATGATATAATTTTTTTCTCTCGGGCTCATTGTTTTGCAATTGAAAATAGATTTTAAAAAACATGTAGCCATATTTTGTTGGGTTAATCGCAGTAATAAATCCCTGAATGATTCCTCTCTTTTGCAGATTTTTTACTCTATTCCGTACAGCTTCTCGTGATCTCTTTACAATCTTTGCAAGTTGATTATCACTCATTCTACAATTTTTGTCTAATTCAAATAAGATTGTCTTATCAATGATGTCCAGATTATTACTCATAAACATTGACAAAACTGTTAATATTTATATATTTTTCCATAAATGTCATTAAAATTGCCAATAACTATTATATAATCATGATGCAGTTATAATGTTACTCCATTAAAGTAATGATAATTTATTGGAAATGAGTTTATTAAAAAGTGGATTTATGGGGAGTGGAAATAATGGTAGAACAAATAACACAACAATTATTCAGACAATTTTGTAAAGAAGCGAAAAAGCAAGGATATGTCCTTCAATCAGCAGAAGAGGGAGAAATGCAAGAAGTAAGAAGGCAAACAGAAGCACGAGGACTTGATTCTACTATTTATCAAACGTTTGTAACGTATGTAGCAGGAAGAAATAATCAAAAGTTTAATGCAACCTATTTTAGAAATAAAGAAGAAGTAACTGAAACAAAAGAACATCTCTTCGAGATTATTTGTAAAACAATGAAATCAACAAGTGCAAATAATAATGTTTATGCATTTTTGCATGATTATAGAGAATTAGTAGCTACATCAGGGATTTATCAACAATTGGAAGCTGCTTCAATATTTGCAATTACTAATCCAGATCCTCGAAGTCGAAATATAATGGTTTGGGGGCGAGATAAAGAGGGTAATAATGATAAAAGTTATATTTTACCCGATGGAGAGGATAAACTTCCTCAGCGATATTTTAACTTAAAAGCAGAAAGACTTATCGTTGGATTCAAATATGAAGAAGGATTTCCAGTAGCTGGAAAAATTATACTTAATGATCGACCACTTTATCCTCGAGGTTTATTTGGAATTAAACCAAAAAAAGTTGTTTCAGTTGAAGAATTGATAGCCTCTGATAGGAGATCATTTGAAAGTGAAAAAAGAGGTAACATATGTTATGATAAATTTGTTGAACCTGACCAAGAAGAATATATCCTTAGAAATACAGTTGATTTTTTTGGAAATGTAATTGATTTGGAAAAAAGAATGAAAACTCCAGAAGAAGAAGCAATATCAAACGAGGTAAATGTACAAATGAGAACAGCATTACATTCTATCTTACCGTTAGGAAAAGAGAGAAGACTGATACAATTATTGTATGGAATAGATGTTCAGAAAAGTCATACACTTAAAGAAGCTGCTTTTGAATTAGAAATAACTGAAAGTACTGCAAGATTAATTGAAAAAAGATCACTGAGAAAATTACGAAATGGAATAAGCCAATATGTAAAATATAATGATTTATTTCCGTTGTTTTAATAGTTATTATTTGAGTTATTTAATTTTTTATTTATTTAATTAGTTGTGATGTTTAATTTTGTGAAATAAAAAAATTAATTATGCGTAAAATGAAATTTAAACGCATCATCTTTTATTTCATGCAATTTGCAGAATCCAAATCGTACAAAATGAACAATATCGCCAACTTCTAATTGATCAAGATGCGATTCTCCATAGCCTTTTATCGTTGTATTGTCAGGCATAAGAATTTCTACATTATTGTTATGATCATTATTTTGTTCATGAGGGAGCCAATGGATAACTTTGCATTTTCCTTTTACTTCTTCATAGGCTGTTGAATGGAAGATATATTTGCCGTCTTTTACAACAAAATTTAATAAATCCATCAACCGATAGATTTTTCCTTCTTCTAAATCATCAGTGATAAAAAAGTTATTTTTTGTTCGAAAAAATCTTCCTTTGCTTCGATGATCAGGATGAAGGTCAAGTTCAACTGTTAGTTCTGGAGCATTTTCAATGGTAATTTCTTTTGGATTGCTAATGAAAAAATATCTGTTTGCTTTTTGATCAATAATATCTTTGTTAAATGCATTTAATGTTTTAAAAAATTCATCTGCTGAAACTGTTTTGTCAGCTAATGAAAACATTTCTTGCGCATATTTTACAAAAGCTTCAGGCATATAGCCACGATTTCTTAACGGCAATAAGAATGGCAATCGAATGTCTTCCCAGCCTTCATAAAATCCTTCTTCGATTAACTTTCTTGTTTTTGAACAAGAAACATCCATATCTGCAAAATTAATTCTGCCAAAAAATAATGTTTCAGGTACATGCCATCCCATTTCTTTAAACATTATTTCCTGCCGTGCTGCATTGTCAACGTGATCTTTCCCTCGCAATATGTGAGTTATTTTTGTATCATGGTCGTCAACTGTAACTGCGAAATTCATTAATGGCCAAACTCGATATTTTTTACCTTGACGAGTATGTTCTGATTCATTGATTCGCATTAAAGGAAAATCACGCATTGCTGGATTTTTATGCTTTAAATTTGATTTAAATCGCATCACCGCATCGCCTTCTTTGTATGTTGTAAACATTGCATGCCATCGCTTTAAATTTTCTTGAGCAGGATTATCTCGACAGGGGCAAGCAAGAGTTTTTGTAACTAACTCTTTAAACGCTTCTGATGAGCAAGTGCAAATGTAAACAACTTCTTTTTCAATGAATTGTTTTGCATAATCATAATATAATTCCATTCTATCTGATTGGATTAATACTTCATCGACACGATTATTGGTGATCCAATTTGCATCTTGAGGAATCATTTCATACGCTGCAGGATAAATATTGTCAGAATTCGTATCAGAAATTCTTAAGTAGAGTTTTGCGTTGTACTTACGTGCATATTCTGCATTTAATCCTAAAACAAATGCATGACCGATATGCAATGGACCAGATGGAGAAGGTTCAAAACGTAAGACGTATTTATCAGCTTTTGTCTTGAACTCTTGGAGTCCAACTCTTTTTGTTGATACTACATCTAATAATTCAGGAGCAGTTTGTTTTAATTCAGTTTCTTGCTGTTCGAGCGATAATTGATTGACTGCAATTACTATTTTATTTATTTCTTCCATTACCATCTTTGTTTGCGTTCGTAATTCTGGATGATCACCAAGAACTTTGCCGATTATATTTCCTGGATTTGCTTTTCCATTAAATTTAAGTGCATTTTGAAGAGCGTATTTTCGGATTGTTTGCTGCATTAGGTGTTGAAAATGATAATTAATATATAAGGATTATGTTATAGACAGTATCTCCTGAATAAACAAAGTGAATTCGGAGATACTGTTTCTTTCACAACTTTTATATAAACTTCTTTTTCTATTATGCGTTATGTCAGAAATAATTATCGAATTAAAGGATGTTTGGAAAACATATATTATGGGAAATAATGAAGTAAATGCATTGCAAGGAATCTCTTTGAAAGTGAAGAAAGGAGAGTTTCTTGCGATTATGGGGCCAAGTGGCTCTGGGAAGTCAACAGCAATGAACATGGTTGGCTGTCTTGATGTTCCTTCTCGTGGGGAAGTATTGCTGATTGGCAAGAATATCAAGCAAATGCAGGAATCGCAGTTAGCGCAGATTCGAGGAAGAAAGATTGGCTTTATTTTTCAAAAATTTAATTTAATTCCAACATTAAGTGCAAAAGAAAATATTGTTCTTCCGATGGTATTTCAAGGAGTGCCAAAAGAAGAGCGAGAACAACGAGCAGAAGTATTGCTCAAATTGGTCGATTTGGTTGATCGAAAAGAACATAAGCCTAACGAATTATCCGGCGGACAACAGCAGCGAGTTGCAATTGCTCGTTCTTTAGCAATGAATCCTGATGTAATTCTAGCAGATGAACCAACGGGAAATCTTGATAGTAAAACAGGAACAATTGTAATTGATTTCCTTAAAAAATTACATAAAGAAAAAGGTACCACAATAATTATGGTGACCCATGATCCAAACGTTGCAAAACACGCTGAAAGAATCGAGCATATCCGTGATGGGAAGATAGAGAAGACGACGAAGAACAACTAAAAAGTGACAATAGCTACCAAAGATTTATATATCGAATTCCATTTCTAAATAGCATGCATGATTTAATTAATTTAAGAGAAGAAGAATTAAGACAAGCAAAGGGATTTGATTATTTAAAACTAAAATTATGTGGTTCAGACTTACCCGATTATGTTTGCAGAAATCTGAATGATTTCTTAGAAAATAGATCTTCAATAGGTTTAACAAAAACAGTAATAATTCCTAGAATAGTTTATTCTCCCCATCCTCAAACAACTCAAGAGAGATTATATCTACCAATTACATTAAAAGATAAAAGTGCTGAAATTACTGTATATGTTCGACCACAAGCATTCCATACAGAAAGTGGACAATTTTTAGTTACTGCTTTAGATGATCTTCAACAAGAAGATTTACTTGTTTATGCTACTTTACGAAATGGAATCGTAACTCCATCAATAATACTTTATGAAGATAATCTTATTGATAACAAAATTTATTTAACTGGATTTTTGACTCCAAAGATTAAAAGACCAAAAAAATCTGGTATTTCAGATTTAGTAGCTAAATTGAATCATTTGATTCCTAATTTAAATTTAGAACCAACGCCAAGTCATGCTCGAGTTTAATTTTTCTGAATGTTCTGAATAAAAAATAAATAACTTTATTAACCTCAACTAGTTGATTATAATTATGGAAAATAAAAAAAGAGTTATCCAATTATTATCTATTGTTGTGTTTCTTTTTGCGTTTAGCATTTGTGTAAGTTTCGCAACTGCAAGCAGTGATTTTATTGATTCAAATGAAATTCCGCATATGAATGTTTCTTTAATTAAAACTGATCCTGCGTATGTTGAAGCAGGAAGAATCGTTAATCTTTGGATTTTATTTGAAAATCAAGGGCAGTCTGCAAAAAATATGAAGGTTACGTTTGTTGACAATTATCCATTGTCATTAACTTCTGAAAATGATCGTGTTCGAACTATTTCCTATTTGGGAAACTTTTATCAAATGTTGTATACTGTTAAAGTTGATCAAGATGCACAAGCTGGGCTTCATTATATTAAATTGCAATATTCCATGGGTGACGGCTCAACACAATCTGTTGAGAAAGAGATCCCTATTCTCATTAAAAGAGCACAATCAATAATTACTATCGATAGCATTGTTGTTGAACCTGAAAAAATAACTCCTGGTGCAAAAGCAAATGTAACAATTACTGTAAAAAATATTGCTGAAAACACGTATTTAAAAAATCTTGATGTTTCCCTTGGACTTGTTACAACGATTGTAGGCACTACATTAATTGATTTACCATTTACGCCAGTTGGAAGCAGTGCAACAAAAAGTATTTCTGAACTAGCACCACATGAGACTACTTCTGTTACGTTTTCTCTTGCAAGCTATCCAAGTGCAGAATCAAAACTGTATAAAATTCCATTTTCTATCAAATATCAAGATAGTGATGGATTAAATTACACCAAAACAGATTTATTCGGTTTAGCTGTCAATACAAAACCTGAATTAATTGTAACACTTGAAAATACTGGCTTACAGAAACAAATTCTTGATGGAAAAGTAAGTTTTAATTTAATTAACAAAGGAATGAATAATATTAAATTTGCTACAGTAACACTTTTACCTTCGCCAGATTATGATATTACATCAACAGCTGATTTAGTCTATGTTGGAAATATTGATTCTGATGATTTTCAAACAGCTGATTTTCAAATTCATGCAAAGAAAAATGATGTACTGCAATTAAAATTAAAAGTTGATTATCGTGATGCATATAATCAACAATATAGTGATGAAAAAACAATCAAACTCAATTTACAAGAACAAGCAAAAAGCAGCAGTGGAACAGTTATTATTGTCATTATCTTGATTGTTGTTGTGCTTGTTATTCTCTATTTTGTCCGCAGAAAAAGGAAACAGAGAATGTAATTCATGGCAAGCAAAATCCAAAGAAGGATTGCAGATATGTTTTCATTAGCTACCAGTAATCTTTCTAACAGAAAACTTCGAACATGGCTTACAATGATTGGGATTTTTATAGGTATAGCTACTGTCGTCAGCTTAATTAGTTTAGGACAAGGGATGAAAGATGCAATTTTTGCACAATTTTCTGGACTTGGAAGCGATAATATTATTGTGCAAGCAAAATCAGCAGCGTTTGGTCCGCCAGGAAGCGCTATTGCAAAACCATTAACAAAAGATGATGTTGCAATCGTCCGAAAGTCGCATGGTGTTGACATTGTTGCAACACGTTTGATTAAACCAGTACAAGTTGATTTTCAGGATAAAACTTTTTTTCGGTATGCTGCAACATTTCCAGATAATAATCAAGAATCACGTGATTTTCTCATCCAGCGATTTAAATTTAAAGCAGCTCAAGGAAGATTGCCAAAAATCGGTGAAAAAAATAAAGTAATCGTTGGAAGCAATTATGCAATTGATCCAATCCTTGGAAAAATATTGGCAGTTGGTGATAAAATTGTTGTTAATAAACGAACTGTTGAAGTTGTTGGGATACTTGTAAAAACAGGCAATCCACAATTTGATATTACTCTTTTCATGAATGAAGATAATCTTCGGGACATTCTTGGCCTTGATGATCGAGTTGACCTGATCATTGCAAAAGCATCAAATGCTGGGCAAGTTGAATCTGTCGTTGAGAGTATTGCAAAAGATTTACGCCGCCATCGAAAAGTTGAACTGCATAAAGAAGATTTTGAAATCCAAACAGCACAGCAAATTATTCAAACACTTGGAACTATCTTAACAATCGTTACTGCTGTTCTCGTCGGAATTGCCGGCATCAGCATTATTGTTGGTGGCATTGGTATTATGAATACAATGTACACTTCAGTACTAGAACGAACAAAAGAAATAGGGATCATGAAATCAATTGGGGCAAAAAATAGTGATATCTTGCTGCTCTTTCTTTTTGAATCAGGATTACTTGGCTTGCTTGGAGGAGTTATTGGTGTTTTACTTGGAATTAGCCTCTCAAAAGGAGTTGAGTTGATTGCAACACAAGCTTTAGGTACATCACTGATTAAAGCATCATTTCCTTTATCATTATTATTTGGCGCATTATTTTTTGCATTTTTAATCGGAGCAATTTCAGGTACATCACCTGCAATTCATGCTGCAAAAATGCATCCAGTTGATGCATTACGAGAGGATTAGACGAGGGTTTATTATATGGTACGAATCATTGAATTTTTTTCACTAGCATTTTCTAATTTATTAAAGAGAAAACTCCGAAGCTGGCTGACGATGATTGGAATATTTATCGGCATTGCAGCTGTTGTCGGACTAATTAGTTTAGGACAAGGATTGCAGCAGGCAATTCAAGCAGAATTTGAAAAACTTGGCACTGATAAAATTATGGTAATGCCTGCAGGAAATGTTTATAATACTGATTCAAGTGGAGAAATTCCTGGAAAATTATTTGAAGATGATGAAAAAGTTGTTCAACGAGTGAATGGAGTTAAACAAACAGCGTTAATAAATACAAAAATTGCAAAAGTCTCTTGGGATAAAAATGATCAAGGATTTTATTATATTTATGGACTCCCCGTTACCAATCATGAAGCAGAACTTGCGAATTCCCTCTTCAATATTGATATTATCGATGGAAGAGCATTGAAATCAGGAGATAATTTTAAAGCAGTAATCGGCTATGATTATGCTCATTATGACGGTTTTGACAAGCTTTTGCATGTTGGGGATAGCGTTTTGATTAATGAACATAAATTTGAAATTGTAGGAATTAAAAAAAGATTAGGTAATCAAGCTGATGATCGTTCAATTATAATTCCTCGTGATACTTTTTTTTCATTTTTTACAATTGAAAAATATCCAGACATGATTCTCGTACAAATAAATAAAGAATCAAATCCTGATACCGTTGCCGATTCAATTAAAAAGGCATTGCGAAAAAATAAAGATCAAAAAGAAGGACAAGAAACATTTGCTGTTAAAACATTACAAGAATTCTTAACAAGCTTTTTATCGATATTAACAATAGTTCAGACAGTGATTATAGGAATAGCTGCAATTAGCTTGCTTGTTGGTGCAATTGGAATTATGAATACCATGTACACTGCTGTTCTTGAGAGGAGAAAAGAGATTGGTGTTATGAAAGCAATTGGCGCGAAAAATAGTGATGTTCTCTTTATTTTTTTAATTGAATCAGGATCACTTGGACTCGTTGGCGGAATAATCGGCGTTCTTTTAGGATTAGGATTTAGTAATTTTGTTGCACTTATTGGTCGAAAAGTGCTTGGAAGTAATTTATTAGTTGCAAGCGCCCCTCTTTGGCTTATCATTGGAGCATTATTGTTTGCGTTTTTTATTGGTATGATTTCAGGCGTATTTCCTGCAAAACAAGCAGCAGCCTTAAAACCTGCTGAGACATTACGATATGAATAGAAAAAAAAGAGAATAAAAGGTTATAAAATTTGTCTTACATTATTTATCAAATGGATTAAAACCTTGCTTGAATAGATTAGCAGTTGAAAGAAATAATGGCTGCGGTAATTCTTCTTTTGAAAACCATTGCCACTTTTCAACTTTATCAGGTTCCATTACTTGTGGATCACCAGAATCGTGATCTGCTATAAAATAAATAGTGACATAATGTTTTTTTTCTTTCTCAAAAAAATCATTGGTGATACCTGCAAGATGAATGTTTTTAATTTGAATGCCTGCTTCTTCTGCTGTTTCCCTGCGAGCACATTGTTCTAATTCTTCATAAAATTCAAGATGACCGCCAGGTGGTGTCCATGTATTAGCATTATGGCTTGCAATTCGTTTTCCAAAAAGAAGTTTATTGTCTTTTTTTATGATGACACCAATACCTACCCGTGGATGATTTTTTGGATTATTTATTACTGTATTTATTTGATCATTGATTATTGTGTCTTTGATTGGGGTGATTTCTTGTACTTCTTGACTCATTCTTCTACCTCATGAAATAATTCTGTTTTCTTTTTGAATAAAGTTAAGAATACAATCCATGATATAAATATTATACAACTTGCTATAATAACTGGAAGATGTTTATTTAATGAAACAATAATTCCTGCAATGATTGGGGGAATTGCCATCCCTAATGCTTGGATTGATTGATTAATCCCTAAGATTTCTCCTTGTGATTTTTCATCTGCTAAATTTGAAATTAAAGCAGTTGTATTAGGATAGGTTAATCCTTGGCCAATTGCAATAAATGGAGTAATAAAATACAGAAAATATGATTGTTCAGGGATTATTTGTGAGAAGATTGCAATTGCAAGAATCAATGGAGTTATTGTTAAAATTTGCTCAGGAAGATATTTTTTACCAATTATTCGTGTTAAAACTCCTTGTGTTAGTGCAATACATAACCCAACGTATGCAAAGTAATTGCCGATATCGCTTTGTGTATATGAAAATGTTTGGATCAAATAAACTTGAAAAAATTGGGTGTAAAAAGTAAACCCTAGGGTTAATAAAAATGTAACAATAAATGCAATCCGTAAATCAGCCATGTTCCATGCTTTTTTAATATTTCTAAACCCAGTTAAAATACTTATTTTTGTATCAATTTTTGTTTTTAATGTTTCTTTAAAAAAGAAAATAAAGAGAACAATGTTTGCAAAGGATAACGCTGCTGCAAACCAAAAAGGCGTTGCAAAAGTAAACCATGGCACAAGAGTATTGTCAGATAATTTCCCCCCAATAAATGGTCCAAGAATAAATCCAAGGCCAAATGCCATGCCGATCAAACCAAAGTTTTTTGCTTTGTCTTTTTTAGTACTGATATCAGCAATTGCTGCAAGAGCAATTGAGATATTCCCTCCTGTGAAACCATCAATTATTCGACTTAAAAATAAAAGCGGAACATTTTTTGTAGCAACTCCAATTCCAAATAAAAGATATCCTAAACAACTACCAGTTAAAGATATTATTAACATCTTTTTTCGTCCATATTTGTCGGATAATCCCCCTAAAAGTGGAGCACCAAAAAATTGCATTAATGGATAGGATGCAATTAATGCACCAAGAAGAATTGTTCTTGTTGCAAGACTATAACTCTCCGGAAGAATTCCATTGTGCACTTGTAAAAAGAGCACTGCTAATATTGGGATGATAATGCCAATACCAATCAGATCAATAAAGACTGTTAAAAATATCGGTAATAATGCAAATCGTTGTTTTGTTTCAAGAGACTTTTGTTCCATTAGTTGTCAACTTTTTGGTTGATTTATAAGCCTTATGGAATTAACTGAAATTTTCTCTTGTGAGTTTAATTAATTTATTTTTACTTGAAAGAAGTAAAACTGCCCTAAATCAAAATATTTAAATACAAGTTTATATCAAGTAAATTTACGTTTAAAGACTATTGGGGTATTATTTTAGTAGGGTGAAATAATATCTCTTCTTTTTTTATCTTAAATGAATTAAATATATATGACGTGAATTTTTATGGGACAAAGAAAAATAAGTGTTATACCGCGAGCGCCTGTTGCAAGAATATTAATGAAAGCAGGAGCGAAAAGGGTAAGTGCAGAAGCAGCAGATGCATTTGCTGAAGTAATTACCAATCTTACAGAAGAAATTGCAATACAGGCAGCAAAAGTTGCAAAACATGCTGGAAGAAAAACTGTCAATGAAGAAGATATTAAGATTGCAGTTAAATATTAGTTAAAACATCTTCTAAATAAGTAACATCTTTGATTATTAATTTGACTCCTAATTCTTTTGCCTCTTTTTCTGTAAGATTTCCACTTAAGACGACAATTGGCATTACATCAGCATTTTGCGCCATGAGTACATCATTTTTTCCGTCTCCTACAACAATTGCTTCAGATGGATGCAAATGATATTTCTTGAGCAAGAGATGAACCATGTAAGGACTTGGCTTATAGTGAGCTGGATTTTTAATTTCCGATGTTGGAATAATTGTTGAAAACACAGCTGGAATTTTAAAATCAGGAATCACTTTTTCTCGTAATAATTTACCATCCATTCCTGTCACAACACAGAGAATGTATTTTTTTGAAAGTTTTTGTAACAATTCTCGTGTGTTTGGTAAAACTGAAATATGTTTTGAAAAATCACTGAATAATTTTTTGACATATAATTTACAAGCTTTTTCAAATAATACTGGATGCTCTTTGAGTAATGCTTTCCATGTTTCAACATGTGTTTTACCCCAATTTTCAAGCATCCTTTTTTTAAATTCTGACTCAGAAAGTTTTACTCCTAATTGCTGCAAAGTTTGTGAATGGCAAGCAAAATAGCCTTCTTTAGAACCAATCGTAATAACATCGTCCCAATCAAAAATAATGAGTTTAATCATGATAATTAAAGTTACGATTATAATTTATAAATGTAATCAAAAAAATCGATGCGAAGATAACATTCGTTCTAACTCTACAACATTGTTTCCATTCATTAATCCGCGTGGATCATAGATCAGATTAAGACGAGAAAATGCTATTGGGACAAGGTTTATTGAGCGGTAAGGAACTATGAGTGTATCATCATAGGGTAATGCTATAAAAATATCTCCCATTGTTTTCAATCGAAATTCTTCAGGATTAGTATTTTCAACCATAACTATTAGATCATGATCACCTGAACTGATTTGCAGTACATCT